>Ga0160459_100096_pt1 | contig 87789 bp, 72 predicted proteins | sample HID1973K_E6MG_FD_108208 | JGI IMG/M metagenome (GOLD analysis project Ga0160459, IMG submission 108208) | Enriched mosquito-associated microbial communities from UW Madison campus, WI, USA - HID1973K_E6 MG | ecosystem: Host-associated > Arthropoda: Insects > Digestive system > Unclassified ...
AGGATGTACTGGTACTGCTCGGCGGCACCGGTCATCTTGTTCTGGCGGCCCAGCGCCAGGATCTGCGTGAAGCCGACGTAGAAGAACAGGCCTTCCATCAGGCAGGCGAAGACGATCAGGCTCTTGAGGAGGGTCTGGTCGTTTTCCGGCGTGCCGGTGTTGAAGTCCGGATCCATGATCGCGCCGATGAAGGGGATCAGGAACTCGTCCTTGTCGCGGATCGACTTCACCTCGTGGTACGCGTTGAAGATCTCGGCCTCGTTCAGGCCCAGCGACTCCACGATGTACTGGTAGGCGTGCGTGTGGATGGCCTCCTCGAAGGCCTGGCGCAGCAGGTACTGGCGGCATTCCGGCGCCGTGATCTGGCGGTAGGTGCCCAGCACGATGTTGTTCGCGGCCAGCGAGTCGGCCGTGACGAAGAAGCCCAGGTTGCGCTTGATGACGCGGCGCTCGTCCTCGGTCAGACCATTGGGGTCCTTCCACAGGGCGATGTCGCGCGACATGTTGATTTCCTGCGGCATCCAGTGGTTGGCGCAGCCGGCCAGGTACTTCTCCCACGCCCACTTGTACTTGAACGGCACGAGCTGGTTCACGTCGGTGGAGCCGTTGATCACGCGCTTGTCGGCGGCGTTCACGCGGCGCTCGCTCTGCACGGCGGCGGCGTTCGGGTTGTTGCCCAGGATGCCCGGCTGCGTGGCGGCCGGCGGCAGTGCGCCCTGCTCGTCAGCGGCGGCCAGGGTGGCAGGTTGCAGCGCGGGCTGCGGGGCAGCCTGCGGCTTGGCTTGAACGTCGTCGTCCCAGCTCAGCATGTTATTTCTCCGTTATTCGTAGATGGCTGGCGGTGGCCAGCACTGGCGCCCGCGTCATGGGGGCGCCGGCCCTCTCCCCCGGCCCCTCTCCCGCAAGCGGGCGAGGGGTGCAAACCGTTGGGGGGCTTGTTACGTCTTGCTTACTGGCAGGCTTCGCACTCGTCGAAGCCGGCGTCGCCCGGGCGCATGGTGCAGACCGCGCCTTCGGCTTCCGGCATGGCCGGGGCCGAGGCGGCGGCGGCTTCCAGCGCCGACACGCCACCGTCGCTGCCCGACGACACCGCGTTCAGCGAGCCGCGCGACACCGTGGACTTCTCCACGTGCGTGGCCGCCATCGTGCGCAGGTAGTACGTGGTCTTCAGGCCACGCAGCCAGGCTTGCTTGTAGGTATCGTCCAGCTTCTTGCCCGACGCGCCAGCCATGTAGATGTTCAGCGACTGGGCCTGGTCGATCCACTTCTGGCGGCGGCTCGCGGCCTCCACCAGCCAGCTCGGCTCCACCTCGAAGGCCGTGGCGTAGATGTCGCGCAGGTCTTGCGGAATGCGGTCGATGCGGGCCAGCGAACCATCGAAGTACTTCAGGTCCGCCACCATCACTTCGTCCCACAGGCCGCGTGCCTTGAGGTCGCGCACCAGGTAGTCGTTGACCACCGTGAACTCGCCCGAGAGGTTCGACTTCACGTACAGGTTCTGGAAGGTCGGCTCGATGCAGGCCGACACGCCGATGATGTTCGAAATGGTCGCGGTCGGGGCGATCGCGATGCAGTTCGAGTTACGCATGCCGTGCTGCTTGATGCTGGCGCGCAGGCTGTCCCAGTCCATCGACGAGGACATGTCCACTTCCAGGTAGCCGCCGCGCTCGTCGGCCAGCAGCTTGAGCGAGTCCTGCGGCAGGATGCCACGGTCCCACAGCGAACCCTCGTAGGTGCTGTAGCGGCCACGTTCCTGCGCCAGCTCGTTCGATGCCTCGTAGGCGTAGTAGCAGACCGCTTCCATCGACGTATCGGCGAACTTCACGGCGGCGTCGCTGGAGTACGGCGTGCGCAGCACGTGCAGGCAGTCCTGGAAGCCCATGATGCCCATGCCCACCGGGCGGTGGCGCAGGTTCGAATTGCGCGCCTTGTCCACCGCGTAGTAGTTGATGTCGATCACGTTGTCGAGCATGCGCATCGCGGTGCGGATGGTCTTCTGGAGCTTGGCGTGGTCGAGCACGTGGGTGCCGTCGGCCTCCTGCTTCAGGTGGGCCACCAGGTTCACCGAACCCAGGTTGCACACGGCGATTTCGCTCTCGTTCGTGTTCAGCGTGATTTCCGTGCACAGGTTGGAGCTGTGCACCACGCCCACGTGCTGCTGCGGGCTACGGATGTTGCACGGATCCTTGAACGTGATCCACGGATGGCCGGTCTCGAACAGCATGCCCAGCATCTTGCGCCAGAGCTGGATGGCCGGCACCTTCTTGAACAGCTTCAGTTCGCCGCTGGCAGCCTTGGCTTCATAGGCGACGTAGGCCTGCTCGAACGCCTTGCCGACCTTGTCATGCAGGTCCGGGCAGGTGGCGGGCGAGAACAGCGTCCATTCGGCGTTTTCCATCACGCGCTTCATGAACAGGTCCGGAATCCAGTTGGCCGTGTTCATGTCGTGGGTGCGGCGGCGGTCGTCGCCGGTGTTCTTGCGCAGCTCGAGGAATTCCTCGATGTCCAGGTGCCACGTCTCCAGGTAGGCGCAGACGGCGCCCTTGCGCTTGCCGCCCTGGTTCACGGCCACGGCCGTGTCGTTCACCACCTTCAGGAACGGCACCACGCCCTGGCTCTTGCCGTTGGTGCCCTTGATGTGGGAGCCCAGCGCGCGCACGTTGGTCCAGTCGTTGCCCAGGCCGCCGGCGAACTTCGACAGCAGCGCGTTTTCCTTGAGGGCTTCGTAGATGCCTTCCAGGTCGTCCGACACCGTGGTCAGGTAGCACGACGAGAGCTGCGAGCGGCGCGTGCCCGAGTTGAACAGCGTGGGCGTGGACGACATGAAGTCGAACGACGACAGCAGTTGGTAGAACTCGATGGCGCGGGCTTCGCGGTCGCGCTCTTCCAGCGCCAGGCCCATGGCCACGCGCATGAAGAAGGCCTGCGGCATTTCGATGCGCTGCTCTTCCACGTGCAGGAAGTAGCGGTCGTACAGCGTCTGCAGGCCGAGGTAGTTGAACTGGAAGTCGCGCGAGGCGTCCAGCGCCGCGCCCAGGCGGGCCAGGTCATACGTGGCCAGCTTTTCGTCCAGCAGTTCGGCCTGAATGCCGCGGGCGATGAACTTCGGGAAGTACTCGGCGTAGCGCGAGCCCATCTCGGCCTGCGTCACTTCGCCGCCGAGGATTTCCTTGCGGATCGTGTGCAGCAGGATACGGGCGGTGACCTGGCTGTAGTCCGGGTCCTTCTCGATCAGGGTACGCGCGGCCAGGATGGCGGAGTCGTACACCTGGCTCAGCGGCACGCCGTCGTACAGGTTCTTGAGCGTTTCCTTCAGGATCGGCTCGGCGCTCACGCCGTTGCCCAGGCCGCTGCAGGCGGTGTCGATCAGCTCGTGCAGCGCGGCCAGATCCAGCACGCGGCTCACGCCGTTGTCGTTCACGTTGAAGGCCACGCCCTGTTGCACACGCGCCACGGTCTGCGCATTGGCCTGCGCGCGCTCCTGGGTGCGCTTCTCGCGATACAGCACGTAGGCACGGGCCACTTCATGCTCGCCCGAGCGCATCAGCGCCAGTTCCACGTGGTCCTGCACGTCCTCGATATGGAAGGTGCCGCCGTTCGGCCGGCTGCGCAGCAGCGCGCGCACCACGTTCTGGGTGACCTGTTCCACGATCTCGCGCACGCGCGCGGAGGCAGCGCCCTGGCCGCCGTTCACGGCCAGGAAGGCCTTGGTCACGGCGACGGCAATCTTGTTCGGCTCGAACGCCACCACGGCCCCATTGCGGCGGATGAGCTTGTAGTCCTGATAGTTGGCGCCGGCAGCGGCGGGGGTCTGCTGCGACGTTCCGGCGGCGCCGACAACGCCAGCCGATCCCGTGTTTTGTTGTTCGTTCTGGGCCGTTTGCATGAGGTAACTCCTGTTTTAACCCTTGTAATGAAGTGACAAAGTCCCTAGCAAAATGCGCTTCAGAAGACACTCGACACCGGCCTTGCCGGGGCGAGAACCAAACTGCACAGGCGTTCATTCTGCTAGGGACTCTTGCGATACCGCCGGCCGCGTCACTACTGTGGCGCCGGCGTCGCAATCCATTGCGGCGCAGGCTTCACACCTCGGCCGGTTCCCCGGTAGTACCACTAGATATAGTGGTCACTGCGAAAAACTGGGCTAAGTATAGTGAAACGAATCGGAAAGACCAGTCTTGACAAGTCAGATGCCGGTCTGGGGACGGGGTGTGCGGCGGCGCCACATTCCCGCAAGCCGCGCTACGCCAAGGGATGGCGGCGGCCCGTGCGCCACCGCACAAATTTTCTAAAATTTTTTAATCGTGGCGAGTCGCCGATAGGCGGCCCAAGTGTGGGGATTTCACATCGCTGTCACGCGGGCGAATGCCTGAATATGAGGCATCGTGCACAAGGGGGCGGCGGGTCAGGAACCACCCCGTCGATAAGGCAGCAGCGCTGGCGTCACATCGGCCAGTCTGGCGAATCGGTCCCAGTCGAAGTGCGGGCCGGGGTCGGTTTTGCGGCCGGGGGCGATGTCGCTGTGGCCGGCGATGCCGGTGATCGGGTAGGTCGTGCGCAGGGCGGCGACGATGCGGGCGGCGGTGTCGTATTGGCCCAGGGTGAAGGGCTGGTCGTCGGCGCCTTCGATCTCGATGCCGATGGAGAAGTCGTTGCAGCGCTGGCGGCCGCAATAGGCTGACTGGCCCGCATGCCAGGCACGTTGCGTACACGCCACAAACTGCACCAACTCGCCCTCGCGGGTGATCAGGAAGTGGGCGGAGACGCGGACGTCGCGGATCGTTTCGAAGAACGGGTGGCGGGCGGTGTCGAGCCGGTTCTGGAAGAACGCCTCGATGTCGCCCGTGCCGAACTGGCCCGGCGGCAGGCTGATGTTGTGCAGCACCACCACGTCGACGGGCATGCCCTCGGGGCGGGTGTCGAAGTTGGGCGATGGCACGCGGCGCGCGGCCGGCACCCAGCCGTCGGCGTCTGGCAGCCAGTCTGCGGTCACGTCAGCCATCGCGGCCCTCGCCTTCCGCCATCGATTCGCTGTCGTCGCGCCCTTCCCGGCCATCGCGCCCTTCGCGTTCGTCGCGGATCTCGAGTTGCTGGATGCGGTAGCGCAGCTGGCGGAAATTCAAACCCAGCAGCGGCGCGGCCGTGGTGCGATTAAAGCCGGTCTGGCGCAGCGCGCGCAGGATCAATTCGCGCTCGAGGGCCTCGAGCCGGGCCGGCAGGTCGATGGGGAACGTGACGTCGCGCAACGCATCGACCATCGGATCGATGGATGGCTGGGGCGGCGGCGGCGCCTCGGCCACGGCACCCCCCGCCTCCGGCGCCGTCAGGCTGGCCGCCGACCAGGCCGGGCTGCCCCAGGTCTCATAACCGGTCGGCGCGGTCTCCGGCACCGGCACGGGCGCGCCTTGCAGCAGGCTGGCGCGATCCACGCCGGCTTCGAGCGGCCCGAGGTCCGCCACCGCGATCTCGTCCGATTCGGCGAAGGCGTAAGCGCGTTCCAGCAGGTTTTCGAGTTCCCGCACGTTGCCGGGGAAGCGGTACGCCGCCAGCCGCGCCAGCGCCGGGCCGGACAGCCGGCGCGGGCGCGCATCGCCGTAGCGCACGGCCAGGTGTTCGAGGATGACCTGCGCCAGCACCGGAATGTCCTCGCCCCGCTCGCGCAGCGTCGGCATGCGCAGCTCCAGCACGTTCAGGCGGTAGTACAAGTCCTGGCGGAACGATCCGGCGGCGACCATCGCAGCCAGATCCTTGTGGCTCGCGCACATCACGCGCACGTCCACGGTGTCTTCCCGACTGGCGCCGATCTTGCGCACGCGCCGCTCCTGCAACGCGCGCAGCAGCTTTACCTGCATGGTCAGCGGCAGGTCCGCCACCTCGTCCAGCAGCAGCGTGCCGCCGTGCGCGGCGTGGAAGAAGCCGCCGCGCTCGGCGTCGGCGCCCGTGAACGCGCCCTTCACGTAGCCGAAGAATTCCGACTCCATCAGCGTCTCGGGAATCGCCCCGCAGTTCACGGCCACGAACGGGTGCGCGGCGCGCGCGCTCACGGCGTGGATGGCGCGCGCCGCGCGCTCCTTGCCGCTGCCCGATTCGCCACTGATCACCACCGGCGCCATGCTGCGCGCCAGCCGCGACAGCGAGCGGCGCACGTCCTGCATGGCCGGGGACAGCCCCGGCAGCAGGCCGGCGGCGCGGTCGGCGGCTTCAGCGGCCTCGGCAGCCTCGGCGCTGCGCGCGCCGCCCTCCGCCGCGCCGCGCTGCTGGCGACCCAGCGCGTTCAGGATCAGGGTGCGTAGCTGGTCGAGCGACACCGGCTTGGCGATGTAGTCGAACGCCCCGGCCTTGAGGGCATCGACGGCATTGTCGGCGCTGCCGTAGGCGGTGATCACGGCCACCGGCGTGCGCTCGGGCGAGGCCGACAGTTGCCGCACGATGTCGATGCCCAGCCCGTCGCCGAGCCGCATATCGGTCAGCACCAGGCTGTAGCGGCGCTCCGCCAGTCGCAGCCGCGCCTCGGCCAGCGAGCCGGCCATCACCACGTCGTGCCCCATGCGGCGCAGCGAGATGTCCAGCAGCTCGCGCAGGTCGGCCTCATCGTCGATGACGAGAATCGGATCGGGAACGGGCGGTCTGGCGGACATGGCGTGGGGGTTGGGTTGCGGGGGGCGGCGGATCAGGCCTGGGCGGCCGTTACAACGTCGGGCGTCTCGATCCGCATCGTCAGCACGAACGCCTTGGCCGGCAGTGTATCGCGAGCGCCGGGCCCGAGCAGCCCTGTGCGATCCAGCAACGGTTCCAGCGCGATGGTGCCGTAGCGCACCTGGGCGTCATTGGCGCCGCACAGCTCGCGCGCCATGAACAGGCCCAGCCCGGTGCCCTGGGCGTTGCTGGTGAAGAACGGCTCGAACAGGCTGCGCTGCTGCTCGCGCGTGACCTCGGCGCCATCGTTCCAGACGATCAGTTCGGCATGGTGCTGATCCAGCGCATGGGCCAGCAGACGGATGGCGCCCGGCAGCCGGCTGCAATAGCGCCAGGCGTTATCGAGCAGGTTGCCGAGCACCTGCTGCAGTTGCGCGGCATCGAAGATCACCGGGCGTTGCAGGTCCACGGCGAGGCGGATGGCATTGGCGTTGATATCGGCGCGCGGGCCGCCGCGCGAGCGCATCTCCAGCCGCCAGCGTTCCACGATCTCGGGCAGCGCCTGGCCCAGCTCCACCGCGCTGTGGCCGGTGCGGGGGCGGCGCGAGAGTTGCAGCACATCGGACACCACCTGATCGAGCCGGCGCACGTTGTCGCTGATGATGCGCAGCAGCCGGGCGTCGATATTGCCCTCGCCCGCCCCGGAATCGGCCAGCAGCTCGTTGGCCTGGCTGATGGCCGCGAGCGGGTTGCGGATCTGGTGCGCCACGCTGGCCACCAGTCGGCCCATGCCGGCAAGTTTCTCCTGCTGCACCTGCTCGGCAATCCGTTCCCAGCTTTCGATGTGGACCAGCACCGTGTCGCGCATCTCGCTGCGCAGCAGCGTCTCGTCCTCGGGGCTCCAGGCCATGGCCTCGTTCTGGGCGATGGCCAGACGCAGCCGGGCCGCGCCTTCGGGCGACATGTCGTTCCAGCCGACGGTATCGAGCGCGCTCGGCGCGGTCAGCGCCCCGCCCAGCGTGGAGCGCAGCCCGGCCAGCCCCGGCAGCACGAAGCGCAGCCGCAGGCGGGTATGCAGCATCGGCCCACCCAGCGCCGACGGGCGCGACGGCAGCGGCAGTAGCTGCAGGATGCGCGGCACATCGTCATTGGTCTGGATCCAGTCGCGCAGCATTTCCATCAGCGGCTGCAGGCGCGGGATGCGGCGCAGGTCGAACAGCACCTTGTCGCGCTCGCCGGCGCGCACCTGCCCTTCCCGGATCCGCTCGTGCGGCTGCACGCCCAGCAGCACCACGGCCGCGGGGTTGGCGGCCACCACCACGCCGTTGGCGCGCACCAGCATCACGCCGTCCTGCATGTCGTTGACCATGAGCCGGTTCACCAGTTGCTGCAGGCGCAGTTCCTGCTCGCGCGCCAGCGCAATCTGCTCCTGGGCGATCTGCCGGTTGGCGAGCATGTACATCACCAGCGCGGCGATCATGAACACCAGGCCGAACAGGCCGGAACCGAGCAGGTTGGCATCGGCCTGGCGCACCAGCAGCGTCTGCACGAAGGGCTGGCCCATTACCACCAGCGCCGACACCGCCGCCGTGAACAGCGCGAACATCAGGCTGGTCAACGCCCCGGCCTCGAGCGCCGGCAGCAGGAAGATCATGGCGAGACCTTCGGCGTGGCTGCCCAGCCGGCCCACCACCGCGAAGATCCCGGCCAGCAGCGCCAGGTCGACCATCACCTGTACGCGCACGCGCACATGGAAATGGCGGCGCCACAGCGTGCCCACCAGCGTGACCATGGCGATGCAGAGGTAGGGGAGCACCACCGGCAGCGCGGCGGCCATGCGCGGATTGGCGGCGAGGGTGGCCGCGGCACCGGCGGCCACGCCAGGATCCGGCGCGGCGCGTTCCAGCGGCAGCCACACGTAGCCCACCAGCAGCAGCGCCACGGCCGCGCGGGTCCAGCAGAAATAGCGCAGCAGGCGCCAGTGGAATTCAGGCGGCTCGGGTTGGCGCCACAGCTCGACCAGCACGCGCCAGCCGTTGAGGCGGGACCAGGCCGAGCGGCGCGAGGTCATGGGCGCGCGTCGGTGTCGCCGTGGCCGGACATCTCCGAGCCATCGGGCAGATGACTGCGCCGGCAGTAGTGCAGGCCGTTCCAGCCGATGGCCTCGCCACGCGGCAGGTGCACGCCGCACTGGGCGCACTGGACCATCGGCTCGGACGATGCCGCGCCTTCGGTCTTGCGCTGCGCCGGGCCAGGGCGGGCGGGCGGCTGCTCGTGCGCGTCGCGGGCGGCCGCGCGCTGGCGCAGCCACCAGATGATCGCCAGCACAACGGCCAGCAGGAGGAAGATTCTTGCCATGGGGGCGATGACGATCAGGAGATCACTAGATCAGGAGAGGCGGTGCAGCACCACTTCGATCACGAAGCGGCTGCCCACGTAGGCCAGCAGCAGGATGCCGAACGAGGCGATGACCCAGCGCAGGGCGGTGCGCCCGCGCCAGCCCCGGAAATGCCGGCCGACCAGGATGCCGCCGAACATCGCCCAGGACAGGATCGCGAACACGGTCTTGTGGTCCACGCGGAAGGCCCGGGCGAACAGCTGCTCGGAGAACAGGAAGCCGGACAGGATGGTCAGCGTCAGCAGCACGAAGCCCGCCGCGATCAGCCGGAACAGCAGCTTTTCCAGCGTCAGCAGCGGCGGCAGCAGGTCCAGCCAGCGGCCCAGCCATTGCCCGGACGATGCTTCGGCGCTGGTCGGCCGGTTGAAGCCATGGAGCCGGCGCTCGGCCAGCAGCATCAGGAAGGCGTGGAACGCCGCCAGCGTGAACAGCCCATAGGCCACGTTGGCGATGACGAAATGGAGCTTGAACAGCGGCCGCGCGGCGTAGCCGAGGATCTGCGCGCCCGGGAAGGCCAGCGGCATCAGGCCGGCCAGCATCGCCACCGGAAAGACGATCAGGCCGAGCCCGGCCAGCGAGAAGAAGAAGCTTTCGATCCAGTAGATGCCCACGCCCAGCCACAGCATGGCGGAGAGCGCGAAGGCGAAGCCGAACATCATGCGGTCTGCCGGGAAGATGGTTTCGTGCAGCAGCATGCCGTGGCTGACCAGCGCGCCGAGCACCACGGCGTGCCACCATGCGGGCTGGCCGTCCGCGCGGCCATCGCCGGGCGGCGCCATCAACACGGCCGTGGCGGCGCCAGGGCGCCCGCCGGGGCCCGGATGGCCCGGATGACCGACAGCTCCCCCGCCAGCGGCCGCCAGCCGGGGGTTGCGCGTTGCCCAGCCGTGAAAGGCCAGGCCGCAATAGAGAAGTGCCGTCAAGGCATACAGTACAATGGCCATTTGCGCAGTTTACCCTAGGGCCTGTCCCTCGTGCCCTTGTCCGTGATGCCTCACGACAACGCCACGCGCGCGCCCCATCCACGCCGAATCACGAGCCGAACCTCTCCCCACTGCCATGCTGGATAACCTCACACAACGCCTGGCGCGGGTCGTCAAGACCATGCGCGGCGAGGCCCGACTGACCGAGGCCAACACCGCCGAGATGCTGCGCGAAGTGCGCCTTGCCATGCTCGAAGCCGACGTGGCGCTGCCCGTGGTGCGCGAGTTCGTCGCCCGCGTCAAGGAAAAGGCGCTCGGCGAGGAAGTCGTCAGCAGCCTCACCCCGGGCCAGGCCCTCGTCGGCGTGGTCCAGCGCGAGCTGACCGCGGTCATCGGCGGCGACGAAGCCGTCGACCCCAAGCCGGGCGAGCAGAAATCGGGCGAACTGAACCTGAACGTCCAGCCGCCAGCGATCATCCTGATGGCCGGCCTGCAGGGCGCGGGCAAGACCACCACCTCCGGCAAGCTCGCCAAGTGGCTTAAGGAGAACAAGAAGAAGAAGGTGCTGACGGTGTCGTGCGACGTGTATCGCCCCGCCGCCATCGCCCAGCTGCGCACGGTGTCCGAGCAGGTTGGCGCCGACTTCTTCCCGTCCGAGCCGGACCAGAAGCCCGTGGACATCGCCCGCGCGGCGCTGGACTGGGCCCGCAAGCACTACCACGACGTGCTGATCGTCGATACGGCCGGCCGGCTCGGTATCGACGAGGCGATGATGGCGGAAATCGCCGCGCTGCACGCCGAGCTGAAACCGGTGGAAACGCTGTTCGTGGTCGACGCCATGCTCGGCCAGGATGCCGTGAACACCGCCAAGGCGTTCAACGACGCGCTGCCGCTGACCGGCGTGGTCCTGACCAAGCTCGATGGCGACGCACGCGGCGGTGCCGCGTTGTCTGTACGTCACATTACGGGCCGTCCGATCAAGTTCGTGGGGGTGGGCGAGAAGCTCGACGGCCTGGAGCCGTTCTACCCCGACCGCATGGCCCAGCGCATTCTGGGCATGGGCGACATCCTCGCACTGGTGGAGGAAGCCCAGCGCGGCGTGGACATGGACGCCGCCGAGAAGCTCGCCAAGAAGATCAAGAAGACCGGCGGGTTCGATCTCGAGGACTTCAAGGCGCAGATCGGCCAGATGAAGAAGATGGGCGGCATCGGCAGCCTGGTGGACAAGCTGCCGGCCCAGTTCGCCCAGCAGGCGCAGGGCGCCAATATGGATCAGGCCGAGAAGTCGGTGCGCCGCATGGAGGGCATCATCAACAGCATGACCGCCGCCGAGCGCGCCAAGCCGGAGCTGATCAAGGCCAGCCGCAAGCGCCGCATCGCGGCCGGCGCCGGCGTGCCGGTGCAGGAAGTGAACCGCCTGCTGAACCAGTTCGAGCAGATGCAGGGCATGATGAAGAAGCTCAAGGGCGGCGGCATGATGAAGATGATGCGCCAGATGGGCGGGATGAAGGGCGGCATGAAGGGCCTGTTCAACCGCTAAGCATCGCCCAGACCCACAGATATAAGGACAGAGACATGATGATGACCGCAGACCAGGCCCGCGAACTCTGGGCCAGCTCCGAGGAAATCGTTAGCGCCGCGGAAGTGCAGGATTCGCTGGACCGCATGGCCGATGACATCACCGCGCGCATGGGCGATGCCTTCCCGCTCGTGCTGTCGGTGATGGGCGGCGCGGTGGTCTTCACCGGCATGCTGCTGCCGAAGCTGCAGTTTCCGCTGGAATTCGACTACATCCACCTGTCGCGCTACAACAACAAGACGGTGGGCGGCGAGATGCAATGGCGCGTGGCGCCGCGCGAGTCGGTCAAGGACCGGGTGGTGCTGGTGTTGGACGACATCCTCGACGAAGGCGAGACCATGGCGGCCATCCGCGAGCGCATTCTCGACATGGGCGCCAAGGAATTCCACGCCGCCGTGCTGTGCGAGAAGACCCTGCTCAAGGCCAAGCCGATGCACCCGGACTTCTGCGGCTTCAAGGTGCCAGACCGCTACGTCTTCGGCTGCGGCATGGATGTGAAGGGCTACTGGCGCAACCTCGGCGCCATCCGCGCGCTGGTCTGACTCCCGGACTGGCCTGATTTACGGCGCGCGGCCGTCCGTCGGACTCAGCTTCCGACCCGGTACGGCCGCTCGCGCAACCACTTGGTGGCAATCCACTTCTCCCCTGACACCACCGGCATGCCGCCGTGCAGCGTGCGGTCGTCCAGCGTGCCGTCCGGCAGCTTGTAGCTGAAAAACACAGCATTGCCCTTGACCGGGGCCACATCCAGCCCGATTCGCGGGAAGGTGGTGGCGCCGCCGGCCGGCGTGCTGTTCAGGTAGATCACCAGCGTGGCCACGCGCTGGCCGCCCACGGCCATCTGGCGCGCCTCGCCCGGATTCTTCGGATTGAAATAGTCGTAGTGCGGCTGGTATTCGGCGCCAGGCTTGTAGTTGAGCACCTGGAAGCCCTCGCCGTGCTCCATCGGCACGCCGGTCACGGCGGCGATGCGTGCCTCCAGCACTTCGAGCAGCGGGTGCTCGCCGACCTGGAACATCGCGCCGGTGCTGGTACGGGCCTCGTGGACGTTCTCGTCACCCGTGGCGGGATTGACCACGGACGAGCGCTGCATGCGGTCACGCGAGAGCGCCACCAGGGCGTCGCACTCGGCCTCGCTGAGCAGGCCCTGGAGCAGCATCACGCGCGGCGCCTCGATGCGGAACAGCACCGGGATGTCCCGGCCCGCGTCGCGGATGGCGTTGCCGGCGGGGTCCGGGCCCACCATGTCGGACTTCGGCCGTACCCGGGCGGCGGGCGCCTTGGTGGCGTCGGTGGTGGCCGGGTGCGGCTGGCCCAGCGCATCGGCCACCATGGCCCGGGCGAAGGTCGCGTCGTAGCCGGCGCGCTGCATCGACAGCACCAGCGCATCGGCGTTGAATCCCTGCTTGATATGGCGGGCCAGCCAGCGCTCCAGTTCCGGCGAGGAGGCGTGGTAGCCCTGCCCGGCAGCCCCGGCAGCGTCGGTGCGGGAGTCGAATGTCATGACGGATTGGCCAGTCGCTGCGGCGAAAACGGGTTGCGCGCGGGGGACTCCGGCGGCAGGCGGCGCGCGGTGGCCGGCGGCGGCACGGCGGCTGCGCCCGGGTCGCCGGCGATCGTCACCGTCGATTCCGAATACTGCCAGCGCTTCCACGCGCCCAGCACGGCGTTCGGGTACTCCGGCCGGCCCCGGCTGCCGTTGTAGCGGCCGAGCGCCAGGAACAGGTCGCCGTTCTCGCGGTCCAGGTAGTGGCGCAGGATGGTGCAGCCGTAGCGCAGGTTGCTCTGGAGGTGGAACAGCTTGCGCACGTCGCTGTCGCCGATGGTACGCACCCAGAACGGCATGACCTGCATCAGCCCACGTGCATCGGCCGAGCTGATCGCATATTTCCGGAAGCCGCTTTCCACCTGGACCAGCCCGAGCACCAGCGACGGCTCCAGCCCGGCCCGCTTGGCCTCGTAGTAGACCGTCTCGATCAGTTCCACGCGGATCTGCGGCTCGGGAATCCGGGATTCGAGCCGGCGCGACATCTCGCCCAGCCATTTCAGGTAGCCGAGCCGCTCGCCGCCCGAGGCGAACGCCGGGCGGACGGGCCTGCCATCGGCAATGGCCGCCGCCAGCGCGCCGCGCACGGAGTCGGCCAGCGCCTCCTCCTTCTGCGCCCCCGCATGGGCCGTGGCCGCCGCGACGGCCAGCAGCAGGCCGCCGGCCAGCACGGACCAGCGGCGGGGGGTGAACAGGCGTGACGCGTGCATCGGCTTCCTTTTCCTTACTTCAACAGCGGATTTCAGCTGGCCAGCTGGGTGCGCACATGGCCCACCACGTCAGCCACGGCCACCGGGGTGGCCTGGGCGTCGCGGCGGCCCTGGTATTCGACCTTGCCTTCCTTCAGGCCACGGTCGCCCACCACCACACGGTGCGGCACGCCGATCAGTTCCCAGTCGGCAAACATCACGCCGGGGCGCTCGCCACGGTCGTCCAGGATCACATCGACACCGGCCGCCAGCAGCTCGGCATGGATGCGGTCGGCTTCCGCGCGCACAGCTTCGTTGCGGTCGTAGCCGACCGGGCAGACCACCACCGCGAACGGGGCGATGGCGGCCGGCCAGATGATGCCGCGCTCATCGTAGTTCTGTTCGATGGCAGCGCCAAGAATCCGCGTCACGCCAATGCCGTAGCAGCCCATCTGCATCGGCTGGGTCTTGCCGTTCTCGTCGAGGTAGGTGGCGCTCATCGACTCGGAATACCGGGTGCCGAGCATGAACACGTGGCCCACCTCGATGCCCCGGCAGATCTCCAGCGTGCCCTTGCCGTCCGGCGAGGCGTCGCCGGCCACCACGTTGCGCAGGTCCGCCACGATCGGCTCGGGCAGGTCGCGGCCCCAGTTCACGCCAGTGTAGTGGTAGTCGCGGTCATTGGCGCCACAGCAGAAATCGGCCATGTTGGCCACCGTGCGGTCCGCCACCAGCTTCACCGGCTTCTTCGTGCCGATCGGGCCGAGGTAGCCGGGGGGCGAGCCGAAGGTGTCGACGATCTCGTTCTCGGTCGCGAAACGGAAATCTAGCAGGCCCGGCACCTTCGACGCCTTGACCTCGTTCAGTTCGTGGTCGCCACGCAACAGCAGCAGCCAGATCTCGGCGCCGGCGTCGGTGTCCTTGGCCAGCACGATCGACTTCACCGTGCGCACCAGCGGCATGTTCAGGAATTCGGCGACGTGCTCGCACTTGGCCTTGCCCGGGGTGTGGGTCTTGGCCATGGCCTCGGCCGGCGCGGGACGGGCGGCGTCCAGCGGCAGCGCCTCGGCGGCTTCCATGTTGGCGGCGTATTCCGAGGTGGGGCAGTAGACGATGGCGTCCTCGCCGGTATCGGCGATCACGTGGAACTCGTGCGAGCCCGAGCCGCCGATGGCGCCGTTATCGGCCGCCACAGCGCGGAATTCCAGGCCGAAACGCTGGAAGATGCGCGTGTAGGTGTCGTACATGTTGCGGTACGAGCCCTTCAGGCCGTCCAGGTCCCGGTCGAAGGAATAGGCGTCCTTCATGGTGAACTCGCGGCCACGCATGATGCCGAAGCGGGGCCGGCGCTCGTCGCGGAACTTGGTCTGAATCTGATAGAAGTTCACCGGGAGCTGCTTGTAGCTGCGGATGTCGCTGCGGGCGATGTCCGTGACCACTTCCTCGGAAGTCGGCTGCATGACGAAATCGCGCTCGTGGCGGTCTTTCAGGCGCAGCAGCTCGGGGCCCATCTTGTCCCAGCGGCCGGTCTCCTGCCAGAGTTCGGCCGGCTGGATCACGGGCATCGACAGTTCCAGGGCGCCGGCGCGGTTCATTTCCTCGCGGACGATGTTCTCCACCTTGCGGATCACGCGCAGCCCCACCGGCATGTAGCTGTAGATGCCGGCGCCGACCTTTTTGATCATGCCAGCCCGCATCATGAGTTTGTGCGACACGATTTCCGCGTCGGCGGGGGCTTCCTTGAGGGTGGAAATGAAGAATTGCGAGGCTTTCATCCGTTGCTTTCTCGTGAGTCGGGCAGTGCCCGGCAGCGCCGGCCTGGCCAGGCGCGGCATTTCATTTGGCGGGACGCGCCGGAAACTGCCCTTCCCGCTCGGGGAAAACCAGCATTCCCGGCGTCAGGCCGACCCGCGCGCTTCCTTTATAATCGACGTAATTCTAAAGGATTCGAGGTGCAGTCATGCTCGATCGTGAAGGCTTTCGCCCGAACGTCGGCATCATCCTCATCAACGCACGCAACGAGGTTTTCTGGGGCAAGCGAATCGGCGAACACTCCTGGCAGTTTCCGCAGGGCGGCATCAAGTACGGCGAAACGCCGGAACAGGCCATGTACCGCGAGCTGCAGGAAGAAGTCGGCCTGCTTCCGGAGCACGTCAGGATCGTCGGTCGCACGCGCGACTGGTTGCGTTATGAGGTGCCGGACAAGTTCATCCGCCGCGAAATCCGCGGCCACTATAAGGGCCAGAAGCAGATCTGGTTCCTGTTGCGCATGGTCTGCCGCGATTGCGACATCCACCTGCGTGCCACGGACCATCCCGAATTCGACGCCTGGCGCTGGAGCCAGTACTGGGTGCCGCTGGACGCGGTCATCGAATTCAAGCGCGATGTCTACCAGATGGCGCTGACCGAGTTGTCGCGCTTCCTGAATCGTGGCCGCGCGCCGCTGAGTCCCTATGGCACCCATGGTCACCATGGTTTCCACGGGAATCACGGCCATCCTGGCCACAACGGGCACCATGGCGGCGAGGGCCGGCATGGGGACGACGCACGCCCGGAAGAGCCAATGGCTGTGTCCGGCGTCGTGCCTGAGACCGCCGCCACGGCGATCCAGGAAGCCGTGCCCGCTTCGCCGGCCAGCCCGGCACCTACCCAACGGAGTTCCGATGACTAGTTTCACCGGCCGGCGCGTGCGCGCCGGTCTGTTGCTCGCCGCCGCCTGCCTGGCGCTGGCCGGCTGCAAGACCACCAGCAAGGGCCTGCCCGAGGAAGAGTCCACCTGGGTCAACCCGTTCGAGGAAAAGGTATTCAAGGAGGCCGACACCGGCCTGCCGGCGCTGCCCCAGGAAGCGGACCTGATTCCGTTCTCGGTCAACGGCAGCGGGGATTTCCGCTTCGCAGTGGACAGCAAGTCCATCAGCGTGGGCCCGGACAAGGTGGTGCGCTTCACCGTGGTCATCACCAGCCCCGGCGGCGGACGCAATGTGAACTACGAAGGCATGCGCTGCGACGCGTTCGAGCGCAAGCTCTACGCCACCCTGCCGCAGGGCGCCACGGCCTGGATTCCGAACCGGGCCGACGACCGCGACACCTGGTATCGGATGGAAACCCGCGCCCGCAACGCCTACCCGGCCGCGCTGGCCACCGACTTCTTCTGCGAAGGCCGCACCGTGGCCGGCAGCCCGGAGAAGATGATCAAGGACCTGCGCGCCTACGCGCCGCGCCGCTAACCCGGCGCTTCGGCAAGGCTGGAATGCAAAACGGCGAGGCCCTGGGGCCTCGCCGTTTTGCTTCATCTTGCCTCGGTTTGTCGTCAGAAATCAGACGAGTACGAGGTTGTCCCGGTGAATCAGCTCCGGCTCGTTCAGGTGGCCCAGCACCGATTCGATCTCGGACGAAGGCTTGCGGGCAATCAGCCGCGCCTCGGCGCTCGAATAGTTGGTGATGCCGCGCGCCACCTCGTGGCCAGCCGGGCTCACGCAGGCGATCACCTCGCCACGCGCAAATTCGCCCTGCACCTCCACCACGCCAATCGGCAGCAGCGACTTGCCGCCGCTGGTCAACTTCTCCACCGCACCGTTATCGATGACCACCCGGCCGCGCAGCTGCAAGTGATCTGCCATCCACTGCTTGCGCGCGGTCAGGCGGCCGGTCGGCGCCAGCAACTGGGTGCCGATGGCCTCGCCTTCGGCCAGCCGGCCCAGCACGTCGGCCTCACGGCCCGAGGCGATGGTGGTGTGGGCGCCGGACTTCGCCGCGCGCTTGGCCGCCAGGATCTTGGTCAGCATGCCGCCCCGCCCGATCGACGTCCCGGCACCGCCCGCCATGGCTTCGAGTTCCGGCGTGCCGGCCAGCGCCTCGTCCACGAACCTGGCGTTCGGGTCCTTGCGCGGATCGGCCGTGTACAGCCCGCGCTGGTCGGTCAGGATGACCAGTGCGTCGCCTTCGATCAGGTTGGTGACGAGCGCGCCCAGCGTGTCGTTGTCGCCGAACTTGATTTCGTCGGTCACGACCGTATCGTTCTCGTTGATGATCGGCACCACGCCGAGCGAGAGCAGCGTCAGCAGCGTGGAGCGCGCGTTCAGGTAGCGTTCCCGGTCGGCCAGGTCGGCGTGGGTCAGCAGCACCTGCGCGGTGCGGATGCCGTAGCGCCCGAACTGGCTTTCGTAGACCTGGGCCAGCCCCATCTGCCCGACGGCGGCAGCGGCCTGCAATTCGTGGATTTCCTTGGGCCGGCGCACCCAGCCCAGGCGCTGCATGCCTTCGGCGATGGCGCCGGAACTGACCAGCACCACTTCCTTGCCGGCGCCGCGCAGCTTGGCGATCTGGGCTGCCCAGCGCGCGATGGCGTCGTGGTCCAGCCCCTTCCCATCATTGGTGACCAGGCTCGAGCCTACCTTGACGACAATGCGTTTTGCCTGGGCGATGACCGATTGCATGGCGAGGATCCTGTCTCCGGGTGCCGGGGTGTTCTGGTTATTCTGCGGTACTGGCTAGCCCTCGCCGCAAGGCGTCAGGCCTGGTTGCCCTGATCACCCTGATCGCCAGCGCCGGCATCGGGCGCCACGTTGTGCAGGCGGTCGTCCAGACGGATATCGGGCTCGGCCAGCGCGGCGGCCTCTTCGGCCTTGATCGCGGCCAGATGGTCCTTGATCGCGTAGATCAGCTCACGGCAGCCCTCGCCAGTCAGCGCCGAAATGTGGAACACGGGCCCCTTCCACTTGTAGCGCTTGACGAAGTCCTTCATGCGCGTGGCGCGCTCTTCATCCGGCACCACATCGAGCTTGTTCAGCACCAGCCAGCGCGGCTTCTCGTACAGCGTTTCGTCGTACTTCTTCAATTCGTTGACGATGGCACGCGCCTCGGCCACCGGATCGACGTTCTCGTCGAACGGGGCGATGTCCACAATGTGCAGCAAGAGGCCCGTGCGCTGCAGGTGGCGCAGGAACTGGTGACCCAGCCCGGCACCTTCGGCGGCGCCTTCGATCAGGCCGGGAATGTCCGCCACCACGAACGATTGCTCGTGGTCCACACGGACCACGCCGAGGTTCGGATGCAGCGTCGTGAACGGATAGTCGGCCACTTTGGGACGCGCGTTCGAGATATGCGAGATGAACGTCGACTTGCCCGCGTTCGGCATGCCGAGCAGGCCCACGTCGGCCAGCACCTTGAGTTCGAGCCGCAGCATGCGGCGCTCGCCGGGCTTGCCGTCGACCTGCTGGCGCGGCGCGCGGTTGGTACTCGACTTGAAGTGGAGGTTGCCCCAGCCGCCCATGCCGCCTTCGGCCAGGCACACGGTCTGGCCGTGCTCGGTCAGGTCGGCGATGACCTCGCCGGTGTCCATGTCCATGATCAGCGTACCGACCGGCATGCGCAGCGTGACGTCCTCGCCGGCAGCGCCGTAGCAATCCGCGCCACGGCCGTTCTCGCCGTTACGGGCCACGTGCTTCTTGGAGTAGCGGTAGTCGATCAGGGTGTTGATATTGCGGTCGGCCTGCGCGAACACGCTGCCGCCCCGCCCGCCGTCACCGCCATCGGGGCCACCGAAGGGCACAAACTTCTCGCGCCGGAACGACGCACTCCCGTTGCCGCCATTGCCGGCAATCGCCTCGATTCGGGCTTCGTCGATGAACTTCATATTGGTCTTCCCAGATGGATCGGGCCGGCTTTATTCATGCCAGAAATGAAAAGGCCCCGCAAGTGTTGCGGGGCCTTCGGGCTGCAAAGGCTGTTATCAGGCCGCCGGAACGACGCTGACTTGCTGCTTCTTGGCAGCGCCCTTGACGGCGAACTGCACGTGACCGTCCACCAGTGCGAACAGGGTGTGGTCCTTGCCGATACCCACGTTATCACCAGCGTGCACGCGAGTGCCGCGTTGGCGAACGATGATGCCGCCGGCGTTGATGGCCTGGCCACCGTACACCTTCACGCCCAGACGCTTCGATTCCGAATCACGGCCGTTCCGCGTGGAACCGCCGCCTTTTTTCTGTGCCATGTCTTAACTCCTGTTTACCTGATTGCGTTGAATACCTGTTGTCCGAGCAATGCTCAGGCAACGATGGCTTCGATGCGCAGTTCGGTGTAATTCTGACGATGGCCCTGGCGCTTCTGGTAGTGCTTGCGACGGCGCATCTTGAAGATCTTCACCTTGTCGTGACGACCTTGGGAGATCACGGTAGCCTTGACGGAAGCCCCGCTCACCAGCGGCGTGCCAAACTTGATTTGGTCGCCGGCGCCCACTGCGAGCACCTGGTCCAGCGTGATTTCTGCGCCAATGTCTGCCGGTATCTGTTCTACTTTAAGTTTTTCGCCAGCAGCAACCTTGTATTGCTTGCCGCCGGTTTTTACGACCGCGTACATTGTCGAACCTCTCGATGTGAATGAAACGTTGAATGCTGCCCCGGTATCTCACGGGACCGGCGCCGTTTCGTGCGCCGACTTGCTGCTTTGCCGTCCGGCGGCTCGCCGTATACAGCGCAAACCAACCGAAGGAACCGGCGATTGTAGACCAGTTTTCCAGAAAGCGCAAAGGGCGCGATACGGAAAGGTCAAAGAAAAGCCAACGGAAACAAATACATAGCCTGCCGGAGCGTTGCGCAGCGGCGACTGGCGCACTTCGCGCCGGAATGCGGATCAGATCAGGTCGGCGAGCAGGAACCCGGCAAGGGCGGCAAACGCCACCCACCAGGCGGTGCGGCGGACCTGCCTGCGGGAGGCAGGGGCCTTGTTCATGCCGTCATTATAGATAGGCGCCGCCCCTTCTGGGCCGTTCTGGCCGCATGCAAGCGGCCATGGCGACACCGCGATCGCATATAATCCACCGGTTTTGCGAACCGGTGATTCCATCTTGTCCCAGTCTTCCGCCACTGCCTTGCTTGCCCCGGTCGCTGCCGACATGCGCGCCGTCGATGCCGTCATCCGGCGCCGCCTGTCTTCTGAAGTGCCCCTGATCGAGCAGATCGGCGAATACATCATCGGCGCGGGCGGCAAGCGGCTGCGTCCGGTCATCCTGCTGCTTTCGGCGCGCGCGTTCGGCTACGAGGGCCATCGCCATCACGAACTCGCCGCTGTGGTGGAGTTCATCCACACCGCCACGCTGCTCCACGACGACGTGGTGGACGAATCCGAGTTGCGCCGTGGCCGCCAGACCGCCAACGCGGTGTTCGGCAACGCAGCCAGCGTACTGGTGGGCGACTTCCTCTATTCGCGCGCCTTCCAGATGATGGTCGAGGCCGGCAGCATGCGCATCATGGAGATCCTCTCCAATGCGACCAACGTGATTGCCGAGGGCGAGGTCCTGCAGTTGCTGAACATGCACGACCCGGACGTGACCGTGGAGCGCTACCTCCAGGTGATCCGCTACAAGACCGCCAAGCTGTTCGAAGCCTCGGCCGAACTGGGCGCGGTGCTGGCCGGCGCGGACCCCGCCATGGAAGAAGCCGCGGCCGAGTACGGCCGCCGCATCGGCACGGCATTCCAGCTGATCGACGACATGCTCGACTACACGGCCAGCGCCGAGCAGATGGGCAAGAACGCCGGCGACGACCTGCGCGAGGGCAAGCCCACGCTGCCGCTGCTCCACCTGCTCGAGCACGGCACCGCGGAACAGCGCGAACTCGCGCGCGAGGCCATCGTCCAGGGCGGCACGGAACACTTTGATGCAGTCTTCTCGGCCATCCATGCCAGCGGCGCGCTGGAGGTGACGTTTGCCGCCGCGCAGCGCGAAGCAGAAGCCGCGGAAAAGGCGGCAATGCAATTTCCCCCTTCCCAACTGAAGGAAACGCTGATACACTTGTGTGCTTTCTCGCTGCAACGTCAGTCGTAACAACGCACCGACAAGTCAGCGCGAAAAAACCCTAGCAGTAACAAGAAATCGGGGTGTAGCTTAGCCTGGTAGAGCGCTACGTTCGGGACGTAGAGGCCGGAGGTTCGAATCCTCTCACCCCGACCAGATTTCAAGAGCCGAATCAACAGTTTTGTTGATTCGGCTCTTTTACTTTGCGCGCTTGTGTTCGCGACCCTTCCTGTGGAAGGTGTGGTGAGTAGGTTGGTAGCCCTGCCCCCGCGAGCAGGAATGAGCCCGCAAGTCCCTCCGCGATTCAGCGATAGCGTAAAACTCACACACGATTGCCAAACCCCTGAGTGCGCCTAGTCACAGCCGCAGGTCGGATGTGCGAATGAGCGCAAAGGCTACTGGAGCGGGCGCCTTGTGCCACTCCCCCCTAGAGCTCCAGCGCATGAGTTGATGCAACGTTTATCCATAGGACGCTGCAAGGGCCACCATCGGCCCATCCGTCTATGGATGAAATATGCCTGCTCCCCTTCTGCCAGCGGCAGATGCTGGCCTGCATGTCAGCCGCCGCACCGTCTGCATCCCTTTTATCGAACAGCTGTCCACGCTGATTGACAAAAAGCGTTACCTACATCCGCCGCGCGGGCACCCTACTGAGCCAGAACAACGCTCCCGACAACGATTGGCGTTGACTCAAACCTTTCACCTACTACGCCCAGTCCAAGCCGCTCACCATGCCGCTGAGTGATCACGATCTGGAGCAACTGACAGACGATAGCCACGATACCTTTCCAGGATATAGCTAACGAGGCAAGATCAGATGTGTTTGATTACATCGAGATGTTCTACAACACGAAACGCCGTGACCCTCACAGAGGCGACAATTCTCCTATACAGTTCGATTCGTAGTACCGCGACGGACTGAAGAGTGTCTAGTGGGACCGGGGCGATTCAGCTGGCTTAAAATAGATTGATCGCCTGCTAAGGACGAGAACAGACAGCCAGAGCTGGCGCTTGTGCCCGAAAGTATGCCCGCTTATTTTTAAGTAATTTTTTGGCGGATTTGATGCAAACAAGAACCAATTTAATGAATCCGCACAGGTTATTATCCGGTAAACATTATCAACAGCTTCTTCCGTGGCTAATTCCCCTTGTGACGGTGTGTGTCATCTCATTTTTCGTCATGCCACGCCGTGCGATCGGCCTGTCAAGCGATGACGGATTATTTCTGACGCTGTCGTGGCAGGTCGCCAATGGTTATGGACTCGACCGCCTGGCGCTGCCGCAAACGCCTAATTATCTGATCAATGCGGTGTTCATGCGCCTTGGATTTCACGAGATTTTCTGGTTCAGATTTTTCAACGTCGCCCTCTGCGCCATTTCTTCTTTTGCCGTCTTCACGGCGTTGAAGAAGGAACATACCCCTGCTTACGTCACACCGGTCGCAGTAGCGGCTTGTTCAGGAATTTACCTTTACACGATACAAGGCCCTAACAGCCTGGCGTTGAATTTCTTCATGCTGGGGCTTGCCGCTTTCATCGCGGGAAATTCGCAAACAGATCGAAAGAAAACAGCGTCGCTCTTAGTTTCAGGCATTCTTCTGGCGATTGCCGGGTTTATGCATGTCGTTGCTGCAGCCGCCATGATCCTCTGGATTGTCTTTTCCATGGCACTCGGGTACCGGAGCAGGTTTGTTTTATTGGTTTATGTTCTCTTTAGCACAGCCCTATGGATCTGGTATATCAATGCGATTGGACCTTCTATTTTCTTTGCGGCCCCCAAAGCGCATAGTGGTGACACCTTCCATTTGATAGAACGCTTATCCTTGATACTCAGATATTACGGGGAGATTTCGCTCTTCTCGGTGTGCTGCCTTTTCGCGCTTGGTTACTTTGCGAAAATGAACAAGGTTGGATTTTTGTTGTGCACATTCCTCGCGGCGTTTTTTCTCTATCATCTGGGCGCCTACGTCATTAACACGATCTATTTGAACGGCCCGATTCAACTAGGCCACGCTGCCCCATGGCATGGAAAATACCTTCTCAGCGATGAAGGCCTTTGGATCAGCGCACTCCCTGGCGCCTTTGCTTTCCATGTATTCATCGCTGCATTCGTCTACTATTGCTTTTCATTGAGAGGTGCGCGGCTTTTCAGGAAACAGCAGGGACCCCACACAGGCACGTCCCATCACGTGCGGCTTGATTGTGATCTGATGATCACGGCCGCCGGGATCGTTACCCTGCAAATTGCAACCGGTATTGGCAGCAATACCGGTATCAGCCAGGGGATGATTTTCTTCGCTGGTCCTGCCTGTGGGCTTGCGATCATTTTCATGTGCGGCGCCAGTCCGGATGAAAGTGCTTTCAACCGGTGGGCGCACAAGGCGTTTTGTGTGTTATGCCTCGGTACGATTACACTGTTCTCGCTGTTCTATGACCACACTGAGAATCAACGTATATTCTCCAGCGATATCAAGCCGATGCCGATGTCTCCCATGCGTGGCCTTTCAGCACCCCCTAATTATTCGACCGCAATGGAAAGGCTGATTGATGCTTATCAAAAAAATGACTGTGCGAAAAAGCGCATGATGGCCCTGGATTATGTTCCGTTGCTCAACTATGTGGTGGGCCATCGCCTTGATGAGGTCGTTGGCCTGGTTCGCCCCCTGTTCTTCTTCTCCAAGGAAAGAATACTGTCCGAATTCAGCAAAGGAGAAAGCTGGTGCGTGTTTGATATTACCTCCGTTGAAACCCGGGCCTACATCGACAGAACCAAAGCGGACCCCCGAACGGATGTTCGCAGCTGGCTGGAAAGGCATAGTAGCTCCGTGGAAAAGATTAATACAGAAGGGTTGGTTGATCTTTCGGATATTGCAGTTTTTGTTCTCAAATAAACCACTCTTTAATAAGGCCACCATGAAGGCCAGCAAGACTGATAAGCCGTGGAAAAAAGTTGGCGTTCCGCATGGAGGAATGTCAATATACTGGTGTTGAACTTCACTTTTGATCCAACTGGTTAATTATTGATCTCTCGAGATGGATACCTCAAAGTTATTAACGGCTGATGAGATGGTACGCGCGCGTCAGCGACTGCTTCAAATGCATTTCGAAAGTGGAGTTGGGCATATTGGTGGAAATCTGTCCGCGCTCGATGCCATGCTGATCATTTTTCATGAATATCTCGGTGCCGACGACAAATTCATCCTTTCGAAAGGGCATTCTGCGGGGGCCCTGTACATTGCTTTGTGGAGCATTGGGCGGCTTGGTGAGCAGGATTTGAAACTGTTCCACAAGAATGACACCTTGCTCGCCGGTCACCCGCCAGCGAAGGGGATTGCGGATATCCCCTTTGCCACCGGGAGCTTGGGGCATGGCTTATCACTCGCCGCGGGCACTGCTTTGGCGTTCCGATTCAAAGGCAGCAGCGCGAAGGTCGTCTGCCTGACCTCAGACGGGGAGTGGCAGGAGGGCTCAACGTGGGAGGCCCTGATCTTTTCTCGGCACCAGGACTTGAGCAACCTGACGGTGCTGATCGATCACAATAATTTGCAGGGTTTCGGTTCGACCACGGATGTGGCCTCTATGGCGCCGCTCTGGGACAAGCTGAATGGATTTGACATCGATATGCAAGTCATCGATGGCCATAACCCGAGTGCCATTCGCAGCGCCCTTGCCGCAGATCAGGAGCGCCTGAGAATCATCATCTTGCGGACGGTGAAAGGCCGGGGCGTCAGTTTCATGGAAAACCGCATGGATTCGCACTATCTCCCCCTCACCGAAGAGAAATTCCACAAGGGGATCGCGGAACTGGCACTGGAATTGAGCCCGCAATGAGACAACAACTTTGTGATGCCTTGGTCAAACGCGCCGTCAATCCTGACATGATCTTCATGACAGGAGATCTGGGCTTCATGGCGCTGGAACCGATGCAGGCGGCAATGGGGGCGCGATTCATCAATGCCGGGGTCGCAGAGCAGAATATGACCTCGGTTGCTGCTGCCTTGGCGAGGCAGGGTCTGGATGTCTGGATCTACAGTATCGCGCCGTTTATCTACGCGAGAGCATTCGAGCAGATCCGCAACGACATCGCCTTCCATGCACTGCCTGTGAAGTTGATCGGCAATGGGGGCGGTTATGGTTACGGCGTCATGGGCCCGACGCATCATGCCATTGAAGATTATGGCGTGATGTTGGCTTTGCCGAATATGTCGGTCTACGTCCCCGTTTTCGACGAGGACATGGAGGCCGTGATTACACGTGCCGGCACATCCACCCGCTCTTCCTACCTACGGATGGGTCGGGGTGAACCGCCTGAAGGCTATCCAGTTCCAGCCTATAAACCCTGGCGCCAATTAACCCGCGGAGATGGGCCATTGCTGATTGCCGTGGGGCCGCTTGCCAGCACCTATATCGCGGCGTTCGAGAACTTGCCCGCCCGGCAGCGCCCCAATCTCTGGGCCGTCGCGGAGTTGCCCATCTCGCAATCGCCGATGCCGGCGGAACTGCTCGCTCAAATAAAGAGTGCCGCCATCCTGTGCGTTGCAGAGGAGCATGTGCAACGTGGCGGTTTTGCTTCCGAACTTCTGCTTTATTTGGCAGACCAGCAAATACCCGTGCCTAGCTTTAAACATTTTTATGCCCGCGCTCATCATTTTGAGCGATACGGCTCCCAGGGCTTTCTTCGACGCCAGTCGAAACTGGACGTAGGCAGCGTGCTCGCCGCTCTCGAAATTATCTAGCATGCCCGAAATGCAAGAACACATACGCGCCCTGCGCGGACCGATTTTGGTGATCGGTGCATCTGGTTTTGTGGGCGCGAACCTGTTCCACACCATCAACGCTTTACGCAACGACGTGTTTGCGGTAGTGCGCCGGGAAAAGAATTGGCGTCTGGCAGATATTAAGGATGAGCAAGTCATTGCGGTGGACTTCAATGACTATGCGGCGGCGAAAAACTTGGCCGACAGCATTGCACCCCAGACGATTTTCGATTGCATGGCCTATGGTGCTTACTCCTTTGAGCAAGAAGCCACGTTAATCTATCAAACCAACTTTCAATCGCTGGTCAATTTTACCGATTGCCTCGCGCGACAGTCCGTTGCCGCTTATATCCATGCGGGTAGTTCTTCCGAATACGGCACTAACTGCACCGCGCCGTCAGAAGACAGCGTGTGCGAGCCCAACAGTCCTTATGCAGTCTCCAAGGCAGCAGCGTCCAGCTACCTGAGATTCATTGGCAAACATGGTCGTTTTCCCTGTGTGAATTTGCGCCTCTATTCTGTGTACGGGCCGCTGGAAGACACCTCGCGGTTGATACCAAATTTATTGCGCCACGCACTCGACGGAAGGTTGCCCCCCTTCGTCGACCCGCGCACCTCGCGTGATTTCGTCCATGTGGACGATGTCTGTGCCGCATTTATCATCGCAGCGGCAAAAATGAATCCCGACCTATACGGAGAGAACTTCAACATCGGAAGTGGGACCAAAACCACCATTGCCGAGTTGGCCTGGATCACGCGCGACGAATTCAAGATCGAGGAGGAAGCGCAATTCGGCACTATGGAAGGTCGAGTATGGGATCTGGCCGAATGGTATTCGAATCCGCGCAAAGCGCATGAGCAGTTGGGTTGGAAGGCCAATATCGGATTGGTTGACGGATTGCGTTCTACAGCGGGCTGGGTGAAGCAACTCAGCGACAGCGCCATGCTGGCGGCGACCAAGAAGAATCTCAGCACGCGCAAGCGCAGCGTGTCTGCCATCATTGCCTGTTATAAAGATGGCCAGGCGATCCCCGTCATGCACCGTCGATTGACAGAGACGTTTAATAAGCTCGAGATCGATTACGAGATCATTTTCGTCAATGATGGCAGCCCGGATGACAGCGCTCAGGTGATCCATGAGATCAGCGCAAGTGATCCACATGTCCTGGGGATTACGCACTCCCGCAACTTCGGTTCCCAGATGGCCTTCCGCAGTGGAATGGAATTATCCACAAAAGACGCCGTTGTGTTGCTGGATGGTGATCTACAAGACCCACCGGAATTGATCGAATCTTTCTACGCCAAATGGGAAGAGGGATATGACGTTGTTTATGGCCGCCGCATCAAGCGGGATATGGCGTGGCACTGGGGAGTGTTGTACAAGCTCTTCTATCGTATCTTCGCCATGTTCAGTTACGTCCCCATCCCGCTTGATGCCGGCGACTTTTCACTCATGGACCGACGCGTCGTGGGGTGGTTGCTCAACTGCCCCGAACGCGATCTGTTTGTGCGCGGCTTGCGCGCCTATGTCGGATTCAAACAAACAGGCGTCGATTACGTGCGTCCTGAACGTATGTTTGGCGTCACCACCAACAGCTTCATCAAAAACATTGATTGGGCTAAGAAAGGCATCTTTTCTTTCAGTAACACGCCCCTGACCTTGCTGACCTCCACAGGCGTTATTGCGCTCGGTCTCTCCACGATTGCGGCTGTCATCGTTGCCGCCTTGCGTATATTCAGCCCGGATATCGCGCCACGAGGCGTCACCACCTTGTTGATCGCCATCCTGATGTTCGGCTCGTTTAATATTTTTGCCATTGGTCTGGTCGGTGAATACGTCGCCAAGATCATGGCCGAGGTCAAAGGCAGGCCGCGCCTGATCCGCTCCGCACTGATCCGCAATGGAAAGGCCACGGAGCTGTTACCGGATGGAAAGGCCATCAAATGATGCAACCCGGATCCGGCAACATGCACCGGAAAGAAGGTTTTCAGCCGATTTCAGTCAAGTCACCGGCCACTAACCCCTTCCTGTTTAGGCTGCGGTGCTTGATTGATCTCCAATTGGGGACGATTGTGCAATTCCTTCGTCCGGCGCTCGGGCAGGCCAGCGGCCGGGTCCTGGATGTGGGTGCCGGCCAGTCGCCCTGGCGTGCATGGTTACCGGCATCGACGACCTATCAGGGTATTGACGTCGGGCACGCCGATGAATTTGGAATGGGTAGTAAGCGCTACGACGTGATTTATTACGATGGGCGGCTGATGCCCTTCGACGACGCCACCTTTGAATGCGTCCTGTGCATCGAAGTGTTGGAGCACTCGGAGGACCCGCAGCTCCTGGTCAGCGAAATGGCACGGGTTCTCCAGCCCGGTGGCGTCATGTTGCTCACGGTGCCCTGGTCAGCTCGGCAGCACCACTTGCCGCATGATTACCATCGGTTTACCCGCGAGCGTCTGCAAAATCTGTTTGTCCAGAGTGGTTTCACCAACCTCGACATTCGTGAGCGTGGTAATGACATTGCAGCAATCGCCAACAAGTTGACGGTACTGACAATCAGGCTGCTGCGACCTGCCAGACCAATATGGTCCATGTGCTGGAAGCTGCCGTTGTCGCTGCTCTGCGGTTTGCTCGCCACGGGCTTTATCGTTGCGGCACACGTCTCCATTTCACTGGGAATGGGCTCAAAAGAAGACCCGCTTGGCTACTTTGTCCGAGCCAAGAAAGGCGCGTGATGAAAGGCAAGCTAGGCGTGCTCTTTGGTTTTTTCCTGGTTGGACTTGGATTGGACTTGGGCTGTCCTTGGCCATCCCGATATACAGAAGGAATTATTTTTTCGCTGACATCCCGGGCAAATCAGCGACGCTTTGCGCCGCCCCTTTATGAACCGTTGCAGGTGTGAGCCTCCTGGCGGCATTGATGCTCGTCGAACCCCATCAGGAATGAGGAATAGGATTTCGGCCGTTATAAAACCATTCGCTATGCCCCCCCAAATAACTGCTCAACCAAGACAAGCTAATATGACCAGTCGATCTTGCCCAGTCTGTAGCACGCAATCGTCCGAGGCGAGGCTTTTCATGAAACAGAACATCGATCCTGCGCTGATGTCTGCATTCAGTTTTGCCTCGCGCAAGCTGCCTGAATTCATGAATCATCAATTGGTTCAGTGCCCGACGTGCGATCTGGTGTATGCCAATGATCCTCCGGATCAGTCCATACTGGCCCATGCCTATCACCTCGCGAGCTTCGATAGTGCGCAGGAGGCAGACGATGCGGCGGCGGCGTACGGCGAAGCCGTCCTTCCGGTATTGAGCCGCCTCACGAGCAAGGAGTCGGCACTGGAGATCGGGGCGGGTACGGGCATTTTCCTGGATGTCCTCCGGTCCCAGGGATTCAAGGTCACACTGGGCGTCGAACCGTCATCGGCTGCGATCGCAGCAGCGCCGCCTCATCGACAAAGCTGGCTCACGGAGGCTATTTTCAGAGAGTCGGATTTCCAGCTCGAAAGCTTTGATTTCATTTGTTGCTTCATGACCCTGGAGCACGTCAGAGACCCATGTGAAATCGTGTCAGCGGCAAGTCGCCTGCTCCGGCCCGGCGGAGCCATTGCCTTGGTGACGCATGATTATCGCAGTGGCATCAATCGACTCCTGGGCAAGCGGTCGCCCATCATCGATATCGAACACATGCAACTGTTCTCGCCAAAGAGCATCCGGTATCTCCTGGAGCGCAACAAATTTGACTCGATCATCGTCCACAGCTTCCAGAACCGCTATGCGCTGCGCTACTGGATGCGACTGTTACCCCTTGGCGTCGGACTAAAGCAAAACATGATCAAAGGCCTGGATGCGATCGGCATGGCCGACATGAAACTAAGTTTTAATGTCGGCAACATGCTGTCTTTCGGTTACCGCCCTCAACGATGAAGCTCAAGCGCTACGCCACCTTTATTCGTTTCCTGATTGCCGGCGGATTCAACTCGTTGTTTGGCTGGCTGGTGTATTCAGCGGCCATCCTGATGGGAGCACCGCCTTGGCTAGCGCTGATCGCCGGCATCATCATGGGCATCGGATTCAATTTCGTCACGTTGGGAGGCTATGCCTTCCGCGATATGACACGTGCCAGATTGCCCCGGTTTGTAATGACATATTGTTTTATTTACGTCGTAAATCTAATTTGCCTGACAATGCTGAAGGGATGGATTGAACAGCCGATCCTAGGGCAATTGATCCTCACGCCCTTTATGGCCATGGTGTCCTATGTGGTGTTGTCACGCATGGTTTTCACGGGCCGGCGGGAAAGCACCTGAAGGTGAAACTCGCTAGCACAGTCTAGAATCCCTCTCAAACTAATAATCTTCTTCTACCCGGTTAGTTTTCGTTTTTAGAGCAGATTGAGCTAATGATCATCTGGGTTTAACCAAATTAGCCAATATTGTCGCGATATTATCTACGTCTTTCTCGAACAGCCCGTAGACTATGCCAAGACCCAGCGTCTTCCATCATGTTGCGTTCGGGACGTAGAGGCCGGAGGTTCGAATCCTCTCACCCCGACCAGATTTCGATGTCATGCGCCAGCGTGATGTCCACGAAAAAGCCGCACAGCAATGTGCGGCTTTTTTCGTTTCCCGCCCCCCTTCCCCCTCCCCCGCGCAAGTAGGGTTGCGGACGTGTCGCGCAAACGCCAACGCGCCCGCCCCGTCGCTTTACAAAAAGTGACCCCGGCGGCAAACTGCCCCGGTCCGGGACCCTCTGCACCCGATCCCGCCGCAGTCAAACGCGCCGCCGGCCGGCTTCATCCGATCGCGCGCTTATCGCTCGTATTTCGCCATGACATTAGGCCTTGCGCTCGCCCAGAGCCGACGGATCGCCCCCGCGCTACTCGCGCAGCTCGAGCAATCGGCCCGGGAGAAGAAGTCGCAGCTGATTGACGAGATCATCGGCAGCGGCACCATGTCTGCCCACGACGTGGCGATCTTCGCCGCCGACAAGTACCAGCTTCCGCTGCTGGACCTGGCCCAGTACAACCTCAATCGCGTGCCGCCCGCGCTGGCCGGCAATCGCGAATTCCACGCCCACCGCCTGCTGCCCCTGGGCCGCCGTGAGAACCGGCTCATCGTGGCGCTGTCCGACCCGACCAACCAGGCCGGCGTGGACGCCATCAAGCAGAAATTCAACCTGCCGGTGGAAACCGTGGTGGTGGAGCACGACAAGCTGATGAAGCACGTGCGCGCCGCCGGCGAGGCGCTCGGGACGATGAAGAACATCTCGCCCGTGACGCCCACCGCCACCAAGATGATCGAATACGATCCGGTGGCGGCCGCGGCCGGCGTCCGCAAGGGCGGGCCGGGCAACGAGATCGACGACGCCCCCGTGGTGCGCTTCCTCCAGAAGCTGCTGACCGAGGCATTCCAGCGCGGCGCGTCGGACTTGCACTTCGAACCGTTCGAGTTCTTCTACCGCGTGCGCTTCCGCGTGGACGGCGTGCTGCAGGAAGTGGCCCGCCCGCCGCTCGACATCCGCGACAAGGTCGCCACCCGCATCAAGGTGCTGTCGCGCCTGGACATCTCGGAAAAGCGCGTGCCGCAAGACGGCCGCATGAAGCTGCTGCTCTCGCTGCCCAAGGACAAGGACGCCAAGGAGGTCATCGAGAAAGCGATCGACTTCCGCGTCTCCACGCTGCCCACGCTGTTCGGCGAGAAGATCGTGATGCGGATTCTGGAATCCTCGTCCGACAAGCTCGACATCGACCAGCTCGGCTACGAGCCCGCGCAGAAGGCGCTGCTGCTGGAGGTGATCAAGCGGCCGTACGGGATGGTGCTGGTCACCGGCCCCACCGGCAGCGGCAAGACGGTGTCGCTCTATACGTTCCTGAACATGCTGAACCAGGGCGACATCAACATTTCCACGGCGGAGGATCCGGCGGAAATCCAGCTGCCCGGTATCAACCAGGTGAACGTGAACGACAAGGCCGGCCTGACCTTCGCGGCGGCGCTGAAGTCGTTCCTGCGGCAGGATCCGGACATCATCATGGTCGGCGAAATCCGTGACCTGGAAACCGCCGATATTTCGATCAAGGCCGCCCAGACGGGCCACCTGGTGCTCTCCACGCTGCACACCAACGACGCCCCGACCACGCTCACGCGCCTGATGAACATGGGCGTGGCGCCGTTCAACATCGCGTCCTCGGTGCTGATGATCACGGCGCAGCGGCTGGCGCGCCGGCTCTGCACCTGCAAGCGCGCCGGCGATATTCCCAAGCCGGCCCTGCTCGACGCCGGCTTCACCGAGGCCGACACGGACGGCAGCTGGCAGCCCTACCACCCGGTGGGCTGCGAGCGCTGCAACGGCAGCGGCTACAAGGGCCGCTGCGGTATTTATCAGGTCATGCCGATCACGGAAGCGATGCAGCAGATCATTCTGTCGCACGGCACGGCGCTGCAAATCGCCGAGCAGGCGCGCCGGGACGGCGTGCTATCTTTGCGGGAATCTGGCCTGCTCAAGGTCAAACAGGGCGTCACGTCACTCGAAGAAGTGCTGGCGACCACCAATACGTAAAACAATAGTCAATAGACATTAGTCGGGGGTCAAATCATGGCGACGCGCGCACCAGCGGCGGGCGCCCGGACGGCAGCGCCGTCGCGGGCCAAATCAGGGCGGAAGGCGCCCACGCAGTACATCTTCGAATGGGAAGCCAAGGACCGGAAGGGCAAGGGCTTCAAGGGCGAGCAACGGGCCGAAAGCCAGGCGGAGGTCGTCGCGACGCTGCGCAAGCAGGGCCTGACCGTCGTCAAGATGAAGAAGCGCAAGGCGGCGCGCGGCAAGAAGATCACCGAGAAGGACATCGCGTACTTCACGCGTCAGCTCTCGACGATGCTCAAGGCCGGTATTCCGCTGCTGCAATCGATCGACATCATCGCGCGCGGCCACGCCAACCCCAACTTCACGCAGCTGCTGTCCGACATCCGCTTCGACATCGAGGCCGGTAGCAGCATGGCCACTGCGTTCCGGCGCCAGCCGAAGTACTTCGACACGCTGTACTGCAACCTGATCGACGCCGGTGAACAGGGCGGTATTCTCGACGCCCTGCTGGAGCGCCTCTCGCTCTACATGGAAAAGACGATCGCGCTGAAGAGCCAGATCAAGTCCGCGATGATCTACCCGATCTCGGTGCTCTGCGTGGCCTTCGCCGTGACCGTGGTGCTGATGCTGTTCGTGATTCCGGCGTTCAAGGGCGTGTTCTCGAGCTTCGGCGCCGCCCTGCCCGCGCCGACGATGGTCGTGATCAACATGTCCGACTTCTTCGTCACGTACTGGTATCTGGTGATCGGGATACCGATTGCCTCGATCATCTTCTACCTCCGGGCGCGCAAGACCTCGGAAAAGGTCCAGCGCTGGCACGACAAGGCGCTGCTGAAGCTGCCGATCTTCGGCAGCCTGTTCCGCAAGGCCGTGATCGCGCGCTGGACCCGCACGCTGGCCACGATGTTCGCCGCCGGCACGCCGCTGGTGGAGTCGATGGAATCCGTGGCCGGCGCCGCCGGTAACTGGCTGTATTACGATGCCACCCGGGAAATCGAACAGGCCGTGCGGATCGGTACCAGCCTGACCAACGCGATGCAGGCCACGCACGTGTTCGACAACATGGTGCTTCAGATGACGCAGATCGGCGAGGAGTCCGGCGCGCTGGACAACATGCTGCTCAAGGTGGCGGAATTCTATGAGCGCGAGGTCGATGACGCCGTGGCGGCCATCTCCAGCCTGATCGAGCCGCTGATCATCGTGATCCTGGGCGTGCTGATTGGCGGCATGGTGGTGGCAATGTACCTGCCGATCTTCAAGCTGGGCCAGGTGGTGTGACCGATGCAGGCTGTATCCGCGCTTGAAGCCGTGCCGCCGCTGTTCCTGATCGTGGCGGCCGGCCTGCTTGGCCTGCTGGTGGGCAGTTTCCTCAACGTGGTGATCCATCGCCTGCCCCGGATGATGGAATACGACGAGGCCAACTATCTGGCCGAACTACGAGACGAGCCGCTGCCCCACCCGGACCGCTACAACCTCATGGTGCCGCGCTCGGCCTGCCCGCACTGCGGCCACCAGATCGCCGCCTGGGAAAACGTGCCGGTGGTCAGCTACCTGTTCCTGCGGGGGAAATGCTCGGCCTGCAAGGCGCCGATCAGTGTCCGCTATCCGCTGGTGGAGCTGGCCACGGCCGTGCTGACCGGGCTGGCGATGTGGCATTTCGGCCCGACCGTGCAGGCGCTGGCCGCGATCGTCATGGTCTGGAGCCTGGTCGCGCTGACCATGATCGACGCCGACACCCAGTTGCTGCCAGACCAGATCACGCTGCCCCTGCTCTGGCTCGGGCTGCTGCTGAACCTGAACGGCGCCTTCGCGCCGCTGGCCGATGCCGTGATTGGCGCCGCCGCCGGCTACCTGCTGCTGTGGAGTGTCTATTGGCTGTTCAAGCTCGTGCGCGGCAAGGAAGGCATGGGCTATGGCGATTTCAAGCTGATGGGCGCGCTGGGCGCCTGGTTCGGCTGGCAGGCGCTGCCGGCGCTGGTGCTGCTGTCGTCGGTGATGGGCGCGGTGTTCGGCATCGTGCTGCTGGTTGTGCGGCGCCAGGGCCGCGAGACGCCGTTCCCGTTCGGGCCGTTCATCGCCGGCGCAGGGCTGATCGTGCTGTTCTTTGGCGCCGATGTGCTGCCGCTGGGGCTGACCTTCAGCCGCTGACCGACAGCCGCTGCCCGGAAAGCTGGTATCGTTGGCGCCATTCCTCCACGCTACCGACACGCTTCTCCATGCTGGAAATCGGACTCACGGGCGGCATCGGCTCCGGCAAGACCCGCGTTGCCGACATGTTTGCCGCGCGCGGCGCCGCGCTGATCGACACTGACCTGCTCGCGCATGAGATTACCGCGCCCGGCGGCGCCGCCATCGGCCCGCTGGTGGCGGCATTCGGCCCCGGCTGCCTGCGCCCGGACGGCGCCATGGACCGCGACGCCATGCGCGCCCTGGTCTTCTCGGACCCCACGGCCAAGGCCACGCTCGAAGGCATCACCCATCCGCTGATCCGCTCGCTGACCGAGTCGCGCGCCGCCGCCGTCCGTGCGGGCGGCCAGCATCCGTATCTGATCTATGTGGTGCCGCTGCTGGTGGAATCCGGCACCTGGCGCGCCCGCGTGGGCCGCGTGCTGGTGGTCGATTGCCAGGAAGAGACGCAGATCGCCCGCGTCATGGCGCGCAACGGCTTCACGCGCGCGCAGGTGCTGGCGATCATGGCCCGGCAGGCCACGCGCGCCGCGCGGCTGGCCGTGGCCGATGATGTGATCGACAACGACGGCCCGCCCGAGGCCCTCGCGCCCCAGGTGGAACGGCTCGACGCCTACTATCGTCAGCACGCCGGCTAGCGTGGCGCGCCCCGAGTACGCCGCACGGGCAGATTGCATTTGTCCTTGAGGCGCGACTCGCATAGAATGCGCTGAACATGCCGGGAAAAGCGTGCTAACTGACGGATTTTCCGAAGTTCCGCCAGACCGCCGACCTCGGGCACTCGATTGAATCTGCCTTTCGGCTTCCGGCCCCTCGGCGCGCAGCACGGATACCTCCCTTGATCCTGTACGAATATCCTTTCAACGAACGCATCAGGACGCTCCTGCGCCTGGAAGACCTGTTCGATCGGCTGGATTATTTCCTCGGGCAGGATCACCCCCAGCAGCATCACGTGGCCATTACGACGATCTTCGAGATCATCGATGTGGCCGGCCGCGCCGACCTCAAGACTGACCTGATCAAGGAACTGGAGCGCCAGCGCCAGGCGCTCTCGCCGCTGCGCGCCAATCCGCAGATCGACCAGGACGCGCTGGCCAACGTCATCGCCGAGATCGAACAGGGCATTACCGCGCTGAACCAGACCGTGGGCAAGGCCGGCCAGCTGCTGGCCGACAACGAGTGGCTCACGAGCATCCGCAGCCGCGCCATCATCCCGGGCGGCACCTGCGAATTCGACCTGCCGGCCTACTTCGCGTGGCAGCACCGCCCCGCCGAGGACCGTCAGGCTGATATCCTCAAGTGGGCGCGCCCGCTCACGTCGCTGCGCATGGGCACGTCGATCGTGCTGCGGCTGCTGCGCGAGTCCGGCCAGAGCGGCAAAGTCATCGCCACGGGCGGCAGCTACCAGCAGATGCTGTCGGGCCGCAGCTACCAGCTGATGCAGGTCTACCTCGACGACTCGCTGCTGGCCTTCATTCCCGAGATGAGCGCCAACAAGTACATGCTCTGGGTCCGTTTCACCCAGCAGGACGGCGACATGCGACCGCGTTCGGTCGATGCCGACATCCCGTTCCTGCTCAAGCTCTGCAATTTCTGAAGTCTTCCCGATGCCAGCCGTCGTCAAATGTCCCACCTGCGGCAAGGATGTGCCGTGGGTGCAGGAAAACAAGTTCCGTCCCTTCTGTTCCGACCGCTGCAAGCAGATCGACCTTGGCGCCTGGGCGGCCGAGAAGTATGTGATCGGCGGCAAGCCCGGCGAGACGCCCTCGGCGGACCTGCCTGAAGAAGAGGAAGACTGAGCGGCGCCCGGCGCCCCCTCCTCCGCGCCCTACCGCGTCGCCAGCACGCGCCGGCAGAACCCCACGCAGACCAGCACGAAGACCGCCAGCCCCAGCCACTCGGCCGTGGTGGCAAACCCTGCGCCGACCAGCGCCAGTGGCGCCTCCTTGCCGGACAGGCCGATGATGGCCGCCAGCGCCACGCCGACCAGACTCTCCCCGACGATCAGCCCCGACGCCAGCAGCGTGCCGCGCCGCTCGGCGTGCGCCACCGCCAGCGTCACGTCATCGCCGCGCGCCTCGGCGCGGCGGCGCTCGGCCCGCAGCAGCCACCACGACAGCACCGCGCCCACCACCAGCGCGGAGCTGATGGTCGGCGGCAGGTAGATGCCGATGCCCACCGCCAGCACGGGCAGGCGCGCCACACCGCCCCGGCGGCGCAGCATTTCGTCGATGGCAATCAGCACCACGCCCAGCGCCACGCCGATCAGGATCATGGTCCAGTTGAGCTGGTGCGTGAAAATGCCCGTGGCGATGGCCGTCATCAGCGTGGCCTGCGGCGCCGCGAGCGCCTGGCCGGGGTCCATATCGGCCCGGGGCAGCGTGCCGGCAAAGCCGTACGCGTTGTAGAGCAGTTCCAGCACCGGCGGAATCACCGCCGCGCCCACGGCGCAGCCAATCAGCAGCGCTACCTGCTGGCGCCACGGCGTGGCGCCGACCAGCCAGCCGGTCTTCAGATCCTGGAGGTTGTCGTTGGCGATGGACGCCACCGCCACCACCGCCGACGTCGTGAAGATCGCCAGCGCAATCGCGAACTTGCCGCCCTCCGGCGTGCCCATCAGCCCATCGAGCGTGCCCACGCCGAGGATCAGCAGCGACACCAGGATCACGGCGATGATGCCGATGCCCGAGATCGGGCTGGCAGACGAGCCGACCAGCCCCGCCATATAGCCGCAGGCGGCCGCCACCAGGAAGCCGAACACGAAGGCGAACAGCACGGCGCAGGCCACGAGCCGCCACATCGCGCCGTCATCGAGCGGCGACGGGGCGAGGAAATGGCCAAACGTGACCGCCAGCACCGCGAGCAGCACCAGCGTGATGGCGCCGATCCAGACCGCCGGCAGGTCGCGCTGGGTCCGTGGGATCTCGCCGCCCTGCCCGGCACCTTGTCCGGCACTGTTCCCGCGCAGCGCACCCATCGACGCCCGCACGCCCTCGACCATCGGCTTGAACAACGTGGCGAGCGTCCAGATCGCGGCAATCCCGATCGTGCCGGCACCGATAAAGCGTGCCTGCGTACTCCAGACCGAGGTGCCGAAGCTCGCCAGCGTGGCGCCAGCCGGCATCGGCGTAATCGCGGTCAGCCACGGCACGGCCACGCCCCATGTGAGCACGAGGCCCAGCAGCATGGCCAGCCCGCCGACGATGCCGACCAGATACCCGGCACCGACCAGCGCCAGCGAGAACCCCATCGACAGCCGCACCACCGACGCGCCCGCCGCCAGCCACGCATTGGCCCCTTCGGCCAGCACGCGCAGCCCGCCCGCGGCGAAGCTGAACAGCCCCGCCGCCACGCCGCCGGCTAGCAGATCGGCCAGTCCGGTGGCCTGCTTGGTCTCGCCGGGCGCCTCGCTGGCGCTGCCCACGCGCAGGATCTCTGCAGCCGCGACGCCCTCGGGGTACGGCAGGTCGCTCTTTACGACCATCGCGTGACGTAGCGGAATGCTGAAAATCACGCCGAGCATGCCGCCCGCCGCGCAGATCGACAGCGTCTGCCAGAACGGAAATCCCTGCCAGTGGCCGAGCATGACCAGCCCCGGCAGGATGAAGATGATCGACGACAAGGTGCCCGCGGCGGACGCCTGCGTCTGCACCATGTTGTTTTCGAGGATATTGGCGCCCGGAAACAGCCGCAGCACGGCCATCGAAATCACGGCGGCTGGAATGGCGGAGGAGAAGGTCAGGCCGACTTTCAGGCCGAGGTAGATGTTGGACGCGGTGAACACCACGGTGATCAGCGCGCCCAGGATGATGCCGCGCAGCGTCAGCTCGGGCAGGGAGATGGCATCGTCGATGCGGTCGACACGTTGCATTGGGCCTCCAGTGTTTGTTGTTCAACTTCTGGTGACGGGGCGACGGGACTGGCATGCGGCCACTCAGGGCGTGGGGCGCTCCTCTGCGAGCCATGCCACGACGGGGATCGTCGCCGGCAGCAGCGGGCCGACATCGACCGGGGCGTACTGCCACGAGAACGCCTGGCCTTCGCGACCGACCGGCTGGCCAACCCAGTCGGTGACCTTGCAGAAATAGAGCCGCACATAGGCGTGCGGGTAGTCATGTTCGAGCGTATGCCAGCGCTCGCTGCGCGTGACATCGAGGCCGAGTTCCTCGTGCAGCTCGCGCGCCAGCGCAGCCTCGACGGTCTCGCCCGGCTCCAGCTTGCCGCCCGGGAATTCCCAGTAGCCCTCGTATGGCTTGCCCGCCGGGCGCTGCGCCAGCAGGAAGCGGCCATCGGGCCGCACCAGCACGCCGACGGCCACCTCGGTGACCGGGCGCGCCTGGCCGTCCGGGGCTACTACCGTGCCAGCGCCGCTCATGCCTGGGGTTCCACGTCGGCCACGAACGGCTTGCCGTGCTTGCCACCCCAGTCGCGCGCGAACTGCCACGCCACCCGGCCCGAGCGCGAACCGCGCTCCAGCGCCCAGACCAGCGCATCGCCACGCGCGGCGGCAATGTCTTCGGCGCTGCAGCCGAAGTGCCCGAGCCAATGGCCGACGATGGCCAGGTACTCGTCCTGCTTGGGCGGATAGAACGACAGCCACAGCCCGAAGCGCTCGGACAGCGAGATCTTCTCCTCGACCACCTCGCCCGGATGGATTTCGCCATCGGCCGTGTGCTGGTAGGTCTCGTTGTCCTTCATGTACTCGGGCAGCAGGTGGCGGCGGTTGGACGTGGCGTAGATCAGCACGTTGTCCGACTGGGCGGCCACCGAGCCGTCCAGCGCGGACTTCAGCGACTTGTAGCCCGACTCGCCTTCCTCGAACGACAGGTCATCGCAGAAGATCACGAAGCGCTCGGGCCGCTGGGCCAGCTGTTCGACGATATCGCCGAGGTCGCCCAGATCGTCCTTGTCCACCTCCACCAGCCGCAGCCCTTGCTTCACGTACGCGTTCAGGCAGGCCTTGATCAGCGACGACTTGCCGGTGCCACGCGCGCCGGTCAGCAGCACGTTGTTGGCCGGCAGCTTCTGCACGAACTGGCGCGTATTGGCGACGATGGCGTCCTTCTGGCGCTCGATGTTCTTGAGATCGTCCAGATAGATCGGCGGAAGCTGCTTGATCGCCTGCAGATAGCCGATATTGCCGAACAGGCTCTGACGCTTGCGCCAGCGGAACGCTACCGCCTCCTGCCAGTCCGCGTCGCTCAGTTGCGGCGGCAGCCATTGTTCCAGTCGGGCGAGAAAGCTATCGAGGCGGGCAGCAAGGTCAGACATGGCAGGGGCGAATTCAGAAAATTACGAACGATAGTCGGCGTTGATCGACACGTAGTCGTGCGAGAGGTCGCAGGTCCACACGGTGGCTTCGGCGTTGCCGCGGCCCAGCGCGATGCGCACGGTGATCTCGGCCTGCTTCATCACGCGCTGGCCGTCTTCCTCGCGGTAGTCGGGGTTGCGGCCGCCGTCGCGGGCCACCCAGACGTCATCGAGCCACAGGTTCACGCGATCGACGTCGAGGTCGTTCACACCGGCATAGCCCACGGCGGCCAGGATGCGGCCCAGGTTGGGGTCCGAGGCGTAGAACGCGGTCTTGACCAGCGGCGAATGCGCCACCGCGTAGGCGATCTGGCGGCATTCGGCCACGTTGTTGCCGCCTTCCACGTGAATCGTCATCAGCTTGGTGGCACCCTCGCCATCGCGCACGATCATCTGGGCCAGTTCCTGCGCCAGCGACGTCACGGCGTCGCGCAGCGCGGCGAAGGCCGGGCCGTCGGCGCGGTCAATGGACACGCCAGCCTTGCCCGTGGCGATCAGCACGAACGAGTCATTGGTCGACGTATCGCCATCGATGGTGATGCTGTTGAACGAATGGTCGGCGGCGTGCGAAACCAGTGCCTGGAGCACCGGCTGCGCCACGGCGGCGTCCAGCGCGATGAAGCCGAGCATGGTCGCCATGTTCGGGCGGATCATGCCGGCGCCCTTGCTGATGCCGGACAGCGTGACCGTCTTGCCGTCGATCTGCACCGTGCGCGACGCGGCCTTGGGCTGCGTGTCGGTGGTCATGATCGACTCGGCGGCGGCCAGCCAGTTGTCGGCGCGCGCATTGGCGATGGCAGCCGGCAGCGCGGCGGTCAGGCGATCGACCGGAAGCTGCTCCAGGATCACGCCAGTCGAGAACGGCAGCACCTGGTTGGCGGCGATGCCAAGCTGGGCGGCCAGGGCGTCGCACGTGGCGCGCGCGGCCTTCAGGCCCGGTTCGCCGGTGCCGGCGTTGGCATTGCCGGTGTTGACCACCAGCGCGCGGATGCCCGGGCCCGTGGCGAGGTGCTCGCGGCAAACCTGCACCGGCGCGGCGCAGAAGCGGTTCTGCGTGAACACGCCGGCCACGGTGCTGCCTTCGGCCACGCGGACCACGAGCACATCCTTGCGATTGGCCTTGCGGATGCCCGCCTCGGCCCAACCCAGCTCCACGCCGGCAACGGATTTCAAATTCTCTGCCTGGGGCAGCGGCAGGTTCACGGGCATGTGCGGCTCCTTGGTTGCATCTGACAAATATGCCCGCTTGCGCGGGCATTGTGCGGTCTGTGACTCCCCTCTCCCGGACGATGTCGCGGGAGAGGGAGAGGGTCCCCGGCTCAGCTAAGCTTGCCGTGGCACTGCTTGAACTTCTTGCCCGATCCGCACGGGCACGGATCGTTACGGCCAACCTTCGGCATGCCGGCCACCGCCATGTCCGCGCCCATCGCGGCCATGGCCGCCTGCGCGGTGCCACGGCGCGCCAGCGAGGCGTCTTCCACCGGCTCGGCGCGTTCGGCAAACTCGTCGTGCTTGTACTGCACGTTCTCCAGATGCGCCAGCCCTTCCTCAATCTGCTCCGAAGCCTGCTCGAGTTGCTCCGGCGACTGGATCTGCACATTGAAGATCACGCGGGTGACTTCGCTCTTGATCACGTCCAGCAGGCGCGCGAACAGTTCGAACGACTCGCGCTTGTACTCCTGCTTCGGGTCCTTCTGGGCATAGCCGCGCAGGTGGATACCCTGGCGCAGGTGGTCCAGCGCGGCCAGATGCTCGCGCCAGTGCGTGTCGATGCTCTGGAGCATGACCGAGCGCTCGAAGCCTGCGAACGACTCCCGGCCCACCTGGTTGACCTTGGCGTCGTAGGTTTCGCGCGCCGTGGTCATCACCAGATTCAGCAGTTCTTCATCCTCGATGCTCTGGGCGCCCTCGATGGTCTTGGCCAGCGGCACGTCCAGGCCCCAGTCGTCGCGCAGGCGCGTTTCCAGGCTGGCGATGTCCCATTGTTCTTCCATGGTCTCGGCCGGCACGTGGTCGCGGAACAGCTCCACCAGCACGCTCTCGCGCAGGTTGCCCACCATCTCGCCGACGTCGTTCGATTCCAGCACGTCGTTGCGGAGCTTGTAGATCTCCTTGCGCTGGTCGTTGGCCACGTCGTCGTACTGGAGCAGCTGCTTGCGGATGTCGAAGTTGCGGCCTTCCACCTTGCGCTGTGCCGATTCGATCGAGCGCGTGACGATGCCAGCCTCGATCGGCTCGCCTTCGGGCATCTTCAGCCGTTCCATGATCGCGCGCACGCGGTCGCCGGCGAAGATGCGCAGCAGCTGGTCGTCCAGCGACAGGTAGAAGCGCGACGAACCCGGGTCACCCTGGCGGCCGGCACGGCCACGCAGCTGGTTGTCGATCCGGCGCGACTCATGGCGCTCGGTGCCGACGATATGCAGGCCGCCGGCGGCCTTGACCTGATCGTGCAGAGACTGCCATTCGTCCTTGAGCTGGGCGATGCGGGCGGCCTTGTCGGCGTCCGACAGGCTTGCGTCGATCTCGATGAAGCCGGCCTGCTTCTCCACGTTGCCGCCCAGCACGATGTCGGTACCGCGACCGGCCATGTTCGTGGCGATCGTGATCATCTTGGGGCGGCCCGCCTGGGCCACGATCTCGGCTTCGCGCTCGTGCTGCTTGGCGTTCAGCACCTGGTGGGGCAGTTTTTCCTTGTTCAGCAGGTCCGACAGGTACTCGGACGTCTCGATCGACGTCGTGCCCACCAGCACCGGCTGGCCGCGCTCGAAACAGTCGCGGATGTCGCGCACCACAGCGTCGTAGCGTTCCTTCGACGTCTTGTAGATCTGGTCCTGCAGGTCCTTGCGCTGGGCCTGGCGGTTGGTTGGGATCACCACGACCTCGAGGCCGTAGATTTCCTGGAATTCGTACGCTTCCGTGTCCGCCGTACCGGTCATGCCGGCCAGCTTCTCGTACATGCGGAAGTAGTTCTGGAAGGTGATGGTCGCCAGCGTCTGGTTTTCCTGCTGGACCGTCACGCCTTCCTTGGCTTCCACGGCCTGGTGCAGGCCGTCGGACCAGCGGCGGCCCGTCATCAGGCGGCCCGTGAATTCATCGACGATCACCACTTCGTCGTTCTGCACCACGTAGTGCTGGTCGCGGTGGAACAGGCTGTGCGCGCGCAGGGCGGCGTACAGGTGGTGCATCAGCGTGATGTTCTGCGGCGCGTAGAGCGATTCGCCCTCGCCGATCAGGCCCTGCTGGTTCAGGATCTCTTCCGCCTTCTCGTGGCCGGCCTCGGTCAGGTAGACCTGATGGCCCTTCTCGTCGACGTAGTAGTCGCCGGGCGTCTCCACGCCGGTGCCGTCGGCCTTTTCCTCGCCGATCTGGCGCACGAGCAGCTTGGGAATGCCGTTCATGCGCTGGTACAGGTCGGTCTGGTTCTCGGCCTGACCCGAGATGATCAGCGGCGTACGCGCCTCATCGATCAGGATCGAGTCCACTTCGTCGACGATCGCGTAGTGCAGCGGGCGCTGCACGCGCTGCGACGGGTCGTAGACCATGTTGTCGCGCAGGTAGTCGAAGCCGAACTCGTTGTTCGTGCCGTAGGTGATGTCCGAGTTATAGGCGCGCTGCTTCTCGTCATGAGGCATCTGCGAGAGGTTGACCCCCACCGACAGCCCCAGGAAGTTGTACAGGCGGCCCATCCACTCGGCATCGCGTTGGGCCAGGTAGTCGTTCACGGTCACCACGTGCACGCCCTTGCCGGTAATGGCATTGAGGTACACGGCCAGCGTGGCGGTCAGCGTCTTGCCTTCGCCGGTCCGCATTTCGGCGATCTTGTTGTCGTTCAGGACCATGCCGCCGATCAGCTGCACGTCGAAGTGGCGCATCTTCATGACGCGCTTGCTGGCCTCGCGGCAGACGGCAAACGCCTCCGGCAACAGCGCGTCAATCGATTCGCCGCCCGCGTGGCGCTGGCGGAAGGTCTCGGTCATGCCGCGCAGGTCGTCGTCCGAAAGCTGTTCGAATTTCGGCTCCAGCGCGTTGATCTTCACGACCATGCCGCGATATTGTTTGATCAGCCGTTCGTTGCGGCTGCCGAAGACTTTCTTGAGAAGGCCCGTGATCATCGAGTGCTTTCCCCTGCGCGCGCGGCCCGGATACAGCTTGGACGACGGCGAGGAATGGGTGGATTGGCGCAAAACGCCGAGTTTATCATGTGGCGGTGTCGTGGCCGGGACCCAAACAGGCTCCTTCTGCGCTGGCGCAACAGCCGCCAGACCACCTTCGACAGGTTGGGACTCTCCCGCCGCCTTCAATGTTCCGCGCAGTTAGCGGATGGCAGTGCGATCGGTCGGCACGGGCGCCGTGGCAATGGCCGGTGCCGGGGCCGGGTTCGGCGCGGCGGCGGTCAGGAACCCGATCGGGTTACGCGGCACGCCGTTGACGTGGACCTCGAAGTGCAGGTGCGCGCCGGTGGACCGGCCCGTACTGCCCACGCGCGCCACTTCCTGCCCCGCGCGGACCAGATCGCCCACCTTCACCAGCGACTTCGACGCATGCGCATAGCGGGTCTTGAGCCCGTTACCATGGTCGATGTCGATCATGTTGCCGTACTCGGGGTGCCACTCGGCCGCCACGACCACCCCGCCGGCCGCCGCGACGATCGGCGTACCAATCGGGGCGACGAAATCCACACCATCGTGCCGGGTGCGCCGGCCCGAGAACGGATCGATGCGGGCGCCGAAGCTCGAGCCATCGTAGCCCACCGCCACCGGCATCACGCTCGGCGTGCGGCGCTCGCGCAGTTGGCGGTCGATGAGTGCCCCTTCGATCACATCGAAGAAATCGACGCGATGGTCGGCCTGCTTGCCGAGCCGGGCCAGTTCGTCGCGCAGGTCGGGCAGGGTCAGCGCGGTGGATCGCTCGACCGCGGCGGGGCCGCCCCGGGCCGGGCGATGGCGGAAGTCGAAGTCCTGCGGCGCGATGCCGGCCAGGCCGGACACGCGCTCGCCGAGCGCATCGAGCCGGACCATCTGGGCCTGGAGTTCGCCGACGCGGGCAGCCAGCACGGCGAGGTTGGCGCGCAGGTAGGCGTTGTCGCGCGCCTGCCCGGAGGCCTCGGCGCCCGGCTGGGCACGGGCGACATACCAGGTGATAGCGGAAGATGCGGCGGCCACGAGCAGGCACAGCACGATGGCAAGTAGCCCGGCGCGCAACGGCGTGAGCTGAAGACGGAACACCCGCGGCGCACGCGGATGCAGCACGATGATTTGCATGACCTACCCCCTTCGCCGACAAAAAAGAGGCCGACCGGCCTCGTCGCGCATGCGGGCGGGGCATCCCGGCTCTCGGTGGCCAGGATTGCGCGCTAGAATGCGCGCATGCGCATGTTCACTCACCACGCTCTCCAGACGCCGGTTGCCAAGCCACTCAACGATTGGCTGAACAAGTCCGGGCCGGTTTCGGCGCTCATGCAGACGGCGCGCGAACTGGCGTCACTGGAAGCGGAAGTCCTGTCGCTCCTGCCCCGCGGCCTGCAGGACGGGATCGCCGTGGCCGGTGTCAAACATGACAACCGGGGCCCGCAGGCGGAAGCGACATTGCTGTTGCTGGCCGCGCATGGCGCGGCGGCTGCGCGGGTGCGGCAAGTGGTGCCGACCCTGCTTACCCGGCTGCAACAGCGGGGCTCGCAGGTTACCGCAATCCGGGTACGGGTACAACCGGAGGTCGGGCGGGGGGATTGGGACACCGGTCCGGTCACGCGCCAGCCCCGCACGGCCAACCTGCCGCCGGTGGGGCTGACCAGCATGGATCAACTGGCGCAGAGCCTGGAATCCTCGCCGCTGAAGGAAGCGGTGGAGGCGTTGCTGGCGCGGCATCGCAACCGCTGACGCCGCCGTACTAAATAGAAACGGCCTCCCAAGGGAGGCCGTTGTCGTTTGCGCCGGGGGCGCGGTGCTCAGGCAAACGCCGGCTGCACCTGCGGCAGGAAGGCGGCGGGCGCTTCTTCCAGCTTGTCGAAGGTCACGATTTCGTACGCTTCCTGGTCCGCCAGCAGCGCGCGCAGCAGCTGGTTGTTCAGGCCGTGGCCGGACTTGTTGGCCACGTAGGCGCCAATCAGCGGATGGCCGACCACGTAGAGGTCGCCAATCGCATCGAGGATCTTGTGGCGCACGAACTCGTCGCCGTAGCGCAGTTCCTCATTGTTCAGCATGCGGTGCTCGTCCAGCACGATGGCGTTGTCCAGGCTGCCGCCACGGGCCAGGCCCATTTCGCGCAGCGCTTCTACCTCGTGGGCGAAGCCGAAGGTGCGGGCCCGGGCGATCTCGCGCACGTAGCTCGTGTCGGCGAAATCGATCGAGAACGCCTGGCCGGTCTTGTCGACGGCCGGATGGCGGAAGTCGATCGTGAACGAGAGCTTGAAGCCGAAGTACGGCTCCAGCCGGGCCAGCTTGTCGCCCTCGCGCACTTCCACGGCCTTCTTCACGCGGATGAAACGCTTGGCGGCCGACTGCTCCTCGATCCCCGCCGACTGCAGCAGGAACACGAACGACGCGGCGCTGCCGTCCATGATCGGGATTTCCTCGGCATCCACGTCGACATAGAGATTGTCGATGCCCAGGCCAGCGCAGGCCGACATCAGGTGTTCCACCGTCGAGACGCGCGCGCCGTTCTTCTGGAGCACGGACGCCAGGCGCGTGTCGCCGATGGCGCTGGCGGCCACGGGAATTTCCACCGGTTCCGGCAGATCGACACGGGTGAATACGATGCCTGCATCGACGGGGGCCGGTCGCAGGGTCAGCGTCACTTTGCGACCCGAGTGCAAACCGATGCCAACCGTCTTCACCAGGGATTTGATGGTGCGCTGTTTGAGCATGACAGCCTCAATCTCTTAGGTGGCCCACATTATAAAAAGCTATTGGGCGCAAATTTTAATAACGCCATACTACCACCGCTTGGTGTATTGCGCCGCACCACTTTGTGTCGGGTTGTTAACCAGTGTTACCAAAGTCGGCCAGACATCACTCCGGCCGAGCCAATCCGTGTCAGGCGCGCAACGCCTCAAGAACGGCTTCGGCGCTGCTGACCTTGAATTCGCCGGGGGCTTCCACGAACAGGTGGGTGACCACGCCGTCGTCCAGCACCATCGCGTAGCGCTTGGCGCGCACGCCCAGGCCGCGCTGGCTCAGGTCCTGGTCCAGCCCGAGGGCCTTGGCCCATTGTGCAGCGCCGTCGGCCATCATGCGGACTTTGCCGCCGGTCTGCTGCTCACGGCCCCAGGCGCCCATCACGAAGGCGTCGTTGACCGCGTGGCACCAGATCTCGTCCACACCGGCCGCCCGGAACTGGTCGGCTTGCTCGACGAAACCGGGCACGTGCTTGGCGGAGCAGGTCGGCGTGAACGCGCCGGGCAGGCCGAACACGACAATGCGGCGGCCCTTGACCAGGTCGGCCACCGGGAAGGCATTGGGTCCGAGCGCGCAACCGCCGGTCTCGGTTTCGAAGAATTCGTACAGGGTGGCGTCGGGGACGCGCTGGCCAACACTGATCATGGGGGCGATTTCCTAAAGGCCGAAAAAGACGAAAGTCCGGGCTGGTGAAAACCCTGACTGCAATCATAGGCCACAAAAACGACTGCGCGGCGCACCGGTTCGGCACGCCGCGCGGACGACGAGGCATCCCGCCGCGGGAAGGCGGGAACAGTCCGGGGAGGCGGCCGAAGGCACGCCTGTCCCGGCAACGGGATGCGGGCGGAGACAGTGCCGACGCGGGCGCGGCGCAGCCGGGCGCGCTGACGGGCTACGTCAGTCCTGGCGAATGCCGAGCGGATAGGGAGCGCTCAGGCTTCGCGGATCAGACCACGTGCAACCCGCCAGGCGCACGGCCGCAGCCGCCGCCCTGCCGGTAGCCAACTCAGTCCGCCTGCTTGCGCAGGAAGGCCGGGATGTCGTACGTGTCCACACCCTTTTCCTGCAGCGCCGCCACGTGAGCCGATGCCGACTCACGCGAGCTGCGCCACACGGCCGGCGTATCCAGGCCGCTGTAGTCCGGCGAGGCATGCGCCGGGGCAGCGGTCATGCCGCCCATCATCTGCATCGGGATGTTGTCCGTGCCGGTCTTCAGCAGCGTCATCGGCTGCTGCTTCTTGGCCGAACGGCCCAGGCCCGTGGCCACCACGGTCACGCGCAGTGCGTCGCCCATCGAATCGTCGTACACCGTACCGAAGATCACCGTGGCATCTTCCGCGGCGTAGCTGCGGATGGTGTTCATGACTTCCTTGGTTTCCGACAGCTTCAGCGAGCGGCTGGCCGTGATGTTGACCAGCACGCCGCGCGCGCCGGACAGGTCCACGCCTTCCAACAGCGGGCTGGCGACGGCCTGCTCGGCAGCCAGGCGGGCGCGGTCCACGCCGGACACGGTCGCCGTGCCCATCATGGCCTTGCCCTGCTCGCCCATCACCGTCTTCACGTCTTCGAAGTCGACGTTCACGAGGCCGTCAACGTTGATGATCTCGGCAATGCCGGCCACCGCGTTGTGCAGCACGTCGTCGGCGCACTGGAAGCACTTGTCCATCTCGGCGTCGTCGCCCATCACCTCGAACAGCTTCTCGTTGAGCACCACGATCAGCGAGTCCACCGACGACTCCAGTTCGCCCGAGCCATGTTCGGCCACCTTGGCGCGACGTGCGCCTTCGAAGTCGAACGGCTTGCTGACCACACCCACGGTCAGGATGCCCATTTCCTTGGCCACCTGCGCCACGATCGGGGCAGCGCCGGTACCGGTGCCACCGCCCATGCCGGCAGTGATGAAGACCATGTGCGCACCGCGCAGGGAATCGGCGATCTGCTCGCGCGCCTGTTCGGCGCAGTTGCGACCCACCTCCGGCTTGGCGCCGGCGCCCAGACCCGTATTACCGAGTTGCAGCACGCGCGACGCCGTGGAGCGCTTGAGCGCCTGGGCATCGGTGTTCATGCAGATGAATTCCACGCCCTGCACGCCACGGCTGATCATGTGCTGCACGGCGTTGCCGCCCGCACCGCCCACACCCACCACCTTGATGATGGTGCCGTCCTGCATCTCCGATTCGATCATGTCAAAGTCCATCACTGCCTCCGTGAAAAATCAGTCCCCAAACGCTGCAGCCTCCCCGCCGCAGCCCTTGGTTCCTGAACAAGAAACCAAAATAGAAGAAGAAAACCTGCTCAACGTGCCATCGCGCGATTCGATGACCGCGACGCATGGCTGACTCGTAAAACGTCTAAAAAAATCCCTAAAACAACCTGACCACGTCCAGCGTCAGAAGTTGCCGACAAACCATTCCTTCATGCGCGTCCACACCTGCTTCACCGAGCCGCTCTGCACGGCCACCTTGCGGCCACGCATGCGCTGCACCCGGCCTTCCAGCAGCAGGCCCATCACCGTGGAGTAGCGCGGGCTCTTCACCACCTCGTGCAGGTTGCCGCGATACTCGGGCACACCCACGCGCACCGGCTTCAGGAAGATGTCCTCGCCCAGCTCCACCATGCCCGGCATCATCGCCGTGCCGCCGGTGATCACCACGCCGGACGACAGCAGTTCCTCGTAGCCGGACTCGCGCACCACCTGGTGCACCAGCGAATACAGTTCCTCGATGCGCGGCTCGATCACGGCCGCCAGCGCCTGACGGCTCAGCGTGCGCGTGCCTCGGTCGCCCACGCCCGGCACCTCGATCATGTCGTCCGGGTCGGCAATCGCCTGCTTGGCAATGCCGTACTGGATCTTGATGTCCTCGGCGTCCGGCGTCGGCGTGCGCAGCGCCATCGCAATATCGTTGGTGATCTGGTCCCCGGCGATCGGGATCACGGCCGTATGCCGGATCGCGCCCTCGCTGAAGATGGCGATGTCCGTGGTGCCGCCGCCAATGTCGACCAGCACCACGCCCAGTTCCTTCTCGTCCTCCGTCAGCACGGCCAGGCTCGACGCCAGCGGCTGCAGGATCAGGTCATGCACTTCCAGCCCGCAGCGGCGCACGCACTTGACGATGTTCTGCGCCGCGCTGACCGCGCCCGTGACGATATGGACCTTGACCTCCAGGCGGATGCCGCTCATGCCGATGGGCTCGCGCACGTCCTCCTGGCCGTCGATGATGAATTCCTGCGTCAGGATGTGCAGGATCTGCTGATCGGTCGGGATGTTGACCGCCTTGGCGGTCTCGATCACCCGGGCCACGTCCGTCTGCGTGACCTCCTTGTCCTTGATGGCCACCATCCCGCTCGAATTGAAGCTGCGGATATGGCTGCCGGCAATGCCGGTGAAGACCTCGGCGATCTTGCAGTCGGCCATCAGCTCGGCCTCCTCCAGCGCGCGCTGGATCGACTGCACGGTGGCCTCGATATTGACCACGACCCCCTTCTTCAGACCCTTGGACTCGGACTGGCCCATCCCGATCACTTCGTAGCTGCCGTCGGGGCGCAGTTCCGCGACCACCGCCGCCACCTTCGAGGTGCCGATGTCGAGACCGACCAGTAAGTCCTTGTATTCCTTGCTCATCGGGTTTTCTCCGCGTTCTTGCTCTTGAGTCGCGTCGGATTGTTATTGGGATTGCCTGCCGGCACCGTTGCCGGGGCCGGTCCTGCGGAGGCCTTGGCCGCCGCCTTGGCTGCCGCGGCAGCCTGGGCGTCGGTCAGGAACCTGACGTTGGCCGCGCGGATCGCGAAGCCGTTGGGGTAGCGCAGGTCGGCGTAGTCCACCTGCTTGCCCACCTGCTCGGTCACCTGCGGCCAGGCGGCCACGAAGCGCTTGACCCGCGCCTCCATGGCTGCCCGATCCTCATCGGTCTGCTCACGACCCAGCTCGATCACCATGCCGTTCGACAGCCGCGTCCGCCACGCATAGCGCGACGACAGCGCCACCGACAGGGGCTCGGCCTTCAGCGGCTTGAACCATTGCCGCATGACTTCCAGCTTCTCGACCACATCGGCCTCGCTGTCCGGCGGCCCGTCGAGCGCCAGCAGCTGGGCATCTTCCTCGGCCTCGGCGGTGTTGGCGACGAACACCTCGCCATAGGTATTGAGGAGCCGGCCGCTTTCCGGGCTGCCCCAGGTACCCAGCGCCTCGTGCTCCTCCACCTCCACCGCCAGCCCGTTCGGCCATTCGCGGCGGACGCTCGCGTGCCGCACCCAGGGCACCGATTCGAACGCCTGACGCGCCGTGTTCAGGTCCAACGTAAAGAAATTGCCAGACAGCTTGCCCAGCGCGTTGGCGCGCACGCTCGGCCCATTCACGTGGCGCAGCGCCTGGCCGTCCATCGCGTGCAGCTCCACATGGGTGATGGCGAACACCGGCCGCTGGGCCAGCCACAGCAGGCCCGCCCCGAGCGCCATCAGCGCCACCAGTGCGTAGAGCACGGAGGCGATCAGGTTGAGGAGGCGCGCGTTATGCCACATGGGTCGGGTTCAGGAGCTGTGTTTTCGTCGAATTACGGTTATCAGGGCTTCCAGTGCTCGTTCGGATGCAGGTCCAGCGTGGCCTGCGCCACCACCTGGATCACGAAGTCCTCATAGCTGATGCCCACCGCGCGCGCCGCCATCGGCACCAGCGAGTGGCCGGTCATGCCGGGGGACGTGTTCATTTCCAGCAGGTAGGGCTTGCCGTCGCGGGTCAGCATTACGTCGGCGCGGGCCCAGCCACGGCAGCCGAGCACACGGAACGCTTCCACGGCCAGGGCGCGCACCTCGTTCTCGAGCGCCTCAGGCAAGGTCGAGGGGCACAGATATTGGGTAACGTCAGTAAAGTACTTATTTTGATAGTCGTAGTTCGACTCGGGCGCAACAATCTTGATGACCGGCAGCGCTTCGGCGGTCGCGCCCTCGCCCACGATGGGGCAAGTCAACTCCGCGCCGTCGATAAAACTCTCGGCCAGCACGTCGTCATCCAGCACCGCCGCCTTCTCGAAAGCCTCGCGCATCTGGCTGGTATCCGTGACCTTGGTCAGGCCGATCGACGACCCTTCGCGGGCCGGCTTGACGATCAGCGGCAGGCCGAGATCCGCCACCACGGCGTTGAAATCGGTATCGGGGCGCAGCACCGCAAAGCGCGGCGTGGGCAGGCCGTGGGACATCCAGAGCCGCTTGGTGGCCGGCTTGTCCATGGCCAGCGCGGACGCCAGCACGCCACTGCCGGTGTACGGAATGCCCAGCATCTCGAGCATGCCCTGAATCGTGCCGTCCTCGCCGTAGCGGCCATGCAGCGCGATAAAGACGCGGTCGAAGCCGGCGGCAGCCAGTTCGGCCACCGGTTGCAGGGCCGGGTCGAACGGGTGGGCATCCACGCCGCGCGCGCGCAGCGCCGCCAGCACGCCGTTGCCGGACATCAGCGACACCTCGCGTTCGGCCGAACGGCCGCCCAGCAGCACGCCAACCTTGCCCAGCGATTTCGGGTCGATATTGGGATGGGCGACGAAGCTCATGCCTGGCCTCCTGCCGGACTAACTTGGGTAACTTGTTGCGATACGAGCTGGCCGGGCACCGTGCCGATCGTGCCGGCGCCCATGGTCACGACCACGTCGCCCGGCTGGACGGCGGTCAGGATGGCCTGCGGCATGTCCTCGATCTGCTCGACGAAGACCGGCTCCACCTTGTTGGCCACGCGCAGCGCGCGGGTCATCGCCCGGCCGTCGGCAGCCACGATGGGCGACTCGCCGGCGGCGTAGACCTCGGCCAGCAGCAGCGCGTCCACGGTGCCGAGCACCTTCACGAAATCTTCGAAACAGTCGCGCGTCCGCGTGAAGCGGTGCGGCTGGAACGCCAGCACAAGGCGGCGGCCCGGGAAGGCCCCGCGCGCGGCGGCCAGCGTGGCGGCCATCTCCACCGGGTGGTGACCGTAGTCGTCCACCAGCGTGAAGGTGCCCTGCCCGTCGGCCGTCGCCACCTCGCCATAGCGCTGAAAGCGGCGGCCCACGCCGTGGAACTCGCGCAGCGCCTTGACGATGGCGGCGTCCGGCACCTCCAGCTCGGTGGCGATGGCGATGGCGGCCAGCGCGTTCTGCACGTTGTGCAGGCCGGGGAGGTTCAGCACCACGTCGAGCGGCGGCTCGGCATGGCCGTTGAGCTGCCGATGGACCGTGAAATGCATCTGGCCGTCCACCGGGCGGGCGTTGACCGCGCGGATCTGGGCGTCTTCGGCAAAGCCGTAGCGCACCACCGGCTTCGAGACGAACGGCAGGATCTCGCGCACATTCGGGTCATCGACGCACAGCACCGCGATGCCGTAGAACGGCAGCCGCTGGGTGAACTCCACGAACGCCTGCTTGAGCCGGGCGAAATCGTGCCCGTAGGTGTCCATGTGGTCCGCGTCGATGTTGGTGATGACTTCCATCACCGGGAACAGGTTCAGGAACGAGGCGTCCGACTCGTCCGCCTCGGCCACGATGAAATCGCCCGTGCCCAGCCGCGCGTTGGCCCCCGCCGAGTTCAGCCGGCCGCCGATCACGAAGGTCGGGTCGAGCCCGCCCTCGGCCAGCACCGACGCCACGAGGCTCGTGGTGGTGGTCTTGCCGTGCGTGCCGGCAATGGCGATGCCCTGCTTCAGGCGCATCAGTTCGGCCAACATGATCGCGCGCGGCACCACGGGGATGCGGCGCGCCCGGGCGGCCAGCACCTCGGGGTTGTCATTGGTGACCGCCGTGGAGACCACGACGGCATTGGCGCCTTCCACATGGCCGGCGTCGTGGCCATGGAAGACGCGCGCGCCCAGCGTGGCCAGCCGCCGCGTGGCGGCGTTGCTGCCCACGTCCGAGCCCGAGACCTTATAGCCCAGGTTCAGCAGGACCTCGGCGATGCCGCTCATGCCGGCGCCCCCGATGCCTACGAAGTGGATGTTTTTGACGATGTGCTTCATTGATTCGTATAGGTCAGTGGCCCGCCATCTCTTGGCAAATCTCGGCGACGCGCCGGGTTGCCTCAGGTTTGGCCAGGCCGCGCGCCAGGCGCGCCATGTCTTTCAGTTGTGGCCGCGACAGGCTGGCCAGCGTCTGCGCCAGCCCCTCCGCGGTCAATGCGTTCTGTTGCACCAGCAACGCGGCGCCCTGCTTCGACAGGAACTTCGCGTTGGTGGTCTGGTGGTCGTCCACCGCGTGCGGAAACGGCACGAACAGGGCCGCCACACCGGCGGCGGCCACTTCGGAAACCGTCATCGCGCCCGCGCGGCAGATGACCAGATCGGCGTCGGCATAGGCCGCCGCCATGTCGTCGATGAACGGCACGGTGTCGCCCGCCACGCCGGCTGCGGCGTAGTTGGCGCGCAATATGTCGATCTGCTTGGCGCCGGCCTGATGCCGCACCACCGGGCGCTGGCCCTCGGGCAGCAGCGCGATGGCCTTCGGCACCACGTCGTTCAGCGCCGCCGCGCCCAGGCTGCCGCCCACCACCAGCACCCGCAGCGGGCCGGTGCGATGGTCGTAGCGCGCCTCGGGCGCCGGCAGGCTCGCCAGTTCCTCGCGCACCGGGTTGCCGGTCCACTCGCTGTTCGGCAGCGCGTCCGGGAACGCGCAGAGCACCCGGTCGGCCACCTTGGCCAGCACCTTGTTGGTCAGGCCGGCAATCGAGTTCTGCTCGTGCAGCACCAGCGGGCGGCCCAGCAGCGATGCCATCATCCCGGCCGGGAAGGTGATGTAGCCACCCATGCCCAGCACCACGTCCGGGCGCACCCGGCGCAACGCGCCGATGCTCTGCCAGAACGCGCGCAGCAGGTTCAACGGCAACAGCAGCTTGGTGATCAGCCCCTTGCCGCGCAGCCCGCCGAACTGGATGAATTCCATCGGGATATCGTGCTTCGGCACCAGCGTGGCTTCCATGCCGGTACGGTTGCCGAGCCAGACCACGCGCCAGCCGGCGTCGCGCAGCGCGTGCGCGACCGCCAGCCCCGGGAACACGTGGCCCCCGGTGCCGCCAGCCATCACGAGCAGCGTGCGCGGATCGCTCATACCTTCCCTCCGCGCATCAAGACCCGATTTTCGTAGTCGATCCGCAACACGATCGCCAGCCCGATGCAGTTCATCAGGATGCCCGAGCCGCCATAGCTGACCAGCGGCAGCGTCAGCCCCTTGGTCGGCAGCAGGCCCAGGTTCACGCCCATGTTGATGAAGGTCTGCCAGCCGAGCCACACGCCGATGCCCTTGGCGACCAGCCCGGCGAAGGTCCGGTCGAGCTGGAGCGCCGTGCGGCCGATGTCGAAGGCGCGGCGCACGAGCCAGTAGAACAGCACGATCATCACCAGCACGCCGATAAAGCCGAATTCCTCGCCGATCACGGCCAGGATGAAGTCGGTATGCGCTTCGGGCAGGTAGTGCAGCTTCTCGATGCTGCCGCCCAGGCCCACCCCGGTCCACTCGCCCCGGCCGAACGCGATCAGCGAGTGCGTGAGCTGGTACGCCTTGCCCAGCGCGTTGCTCTCTTCCCACGGGCTCAGATAGGCAAAAATCCGCTCGCGGCGCCATGGCGAGGCCGTGATCAGCAGCGCGAACGCGCCGATCGCCACCCCGACCAGCCCGGCGAACAGCTTGCCGTTGATGCCGCCGAGGAACAGGATGCCCATCGCCACGGCCGCGATCACCAGGAACGCGCCCATGTCCGGCTCGAGCAGCAGCAGCATGCCCACCAGCACCACGGCCACGCCCATCGGCAGGAAGCCCTTGGACACGGTCTGCATCCATTCCTGCTTGCGCACCGTGTAGTTGGCCGCGTACAGCACCACGGCCAGCTTCATCAGCTCCGACGGCTGGAAATTCATCACGCCGAGCGGAATCCAGCGCCGCGCGCCGTTCACGCCCTTGCCGACGAACGGCACCAGCACGAGCACCAGCAGCACCAGCGCGATGATGAACAGCTTGGGCGCGTATTTATCCCAGACCTTGACCGGTATCTGGAACGCCACCAGCCCCGCCGACAGCCCGATGAACAGCGCGAACGCGTGGCGCACCAGGAAGTGGCTCTCGCGGTAGTTGGCGTAGCGCGGCGAGTCAGGCAGCGCGATGGACGCCGAGTAGACCATCACCAGCCCGAGCGTCAGCAGCACGATGGCCACCCAGAGCAGCGGCTGGTCGTACTCCATCATGCGGGAGCGCGTGGGCTTGACGCCGGACACGGCGTCGCGCAGCCCACCCCAGGCATTGCCGATGGTGGCGCCGATGAAACCGCTGCGCTTGACCTGCGAGTCGCTCATGGCAGGATCCCCCGGGACAGGGCCAGTTCTTCCACCGCGCCACGGAACACCTCGGCGCGATGCACGTAGTTGCGGAACATGTCGAGACTGGCGCACGCGGGCGAGAGCAGCACCACGTCGCCGTTCTCGGCCAGATGGGACGATTTCTCGACCGCTTCCTCGAGCGTGGCGGCGTCCACCAGCTGCGTGCCGGTGTCAGCCAGCGCGGCGCGCAGCTCGCCGGCGTCCTTGCCGATCAGCACCACGGCGCGCGCGTACTGCGCCACCGGCTGCGCCAGCGGCGAGAAATCCTGGCCCTTGCCTTCGCCGCCGGCGATCAGGACCACGCGCTTGTCCAGCCCGGACAGCGCGGCCACCGTGGCGCCCACGTTGGTGCCCTTGCTGTCGTCGAAATACTCGACCTCGTCGATCGTCGCCACCCATTCCACGCGGTGCGGCTCGCCGCGATACTCGCGCAGGCCGTGCAGCAGCGCGTTCATCGGCAGGTCGATGGCACGGCACAGCGCCAGCGCGGCCATGGCGTTGGTGGCGTTGTGCATGCCGCGGATGTGCAGCGCGTCGGCCGGCATCAGGCGCTTGTGGCGCACCGGCACGGCTTCCTCGACGACCTGCGCCCCCTTGCGGCGGCGCGGCTTCGGCTCGGCGTCGGCCTCGGTGTCCGGTTCGGCCAGCACCAGCCAGGGCATGCCGCCCTCGCGCAGCACGCCGTAGCTGCCAGCCGTCTCGGGCAGATCGGTGCCGAAGGTGACCAGCGGCGCACCCGAAGTGACGAGCGTCGTACCGGCGCGCGCCATGGCCATCGTCATGGGGTCATTGCGGTTCAACACCTGCACGCACGCCTTGTCGGCCGGCCCGAAGATGCGCGCCTTGGATGCGGCATAAGCTTCCATGCTGCCGTGCCAGTCGAGGTGGTCTTGCGAGATGTTGAGCACGGTGGCCGCGTGCGGCGCCAGCGTGTGGGTGGTTTCCAGCTGGAAGCTCGACAGTTCGAGCACCCAGACGTCCGGCAGCGTGGCGCTGGCGATGCAGGCCGACAGCTTGTCCAGCGCGGACGGGCTGATATTGCCCGCCACGGCCACGGTCTTGCCGGCGCGCTCGACCAACCTTCCGGTCAGCGCCGTGGTGGTGGTCTTGCCGTTCGTGCCGGTGATGGCCAGCACGCGCGGCGCGTAGCCGGACACGCCTTCCAGATAGCCGAGCGCCTGGGCGAACAATTCGATCTCGCCCCAGACTGGGATGCCGCGCGCGGCGGCGGCGTCGAGCACGGCCTTCGTGCCCGCTTCCAGCGGCGACAGGCCCGGGCTGATCGCCACGAGGCCGATGTCGTCCAGCAGGCCATCCACGTTCGCGGCAAACGGACCGGCAACAAATTCGGCCGTGGTCAGCTCGGCCTGCAGGAAGGCCAGGTTGGCGGGCGCCTCGCGTGTGTCGGCCACGCGCACGCGGCAGCCGTTCAGACCGCACCAGCGTGACATGGCCAGCCCCGACTCGCCGAGGCCCAGTACCAGCACATGAGGTTTCTGCAACACGCCAAACACTTCGATTTCCCGCCTTACTAATTAGAGAGTGGATCCGGTCAACGCAGCTTCAGCGTCGACAGCCCGATCAGCACCAGCAGCATCGTGATAATCCAGAACCGCACGGTGACCTGCGTTTCCTTCCAGCCGCTCAGCTCGAAATGGTGGTGCAGCGGCGCCATGCGGAACAGCCGCCGGCCCTCGCCGTATCGGCGCTTGGTGAACTTGAACCAGGTCACCTGGAGCATCACCGACACCGTTTCCACCACGAAGATGCCGCCCATCACGAACAGCACGATTTCCTGCCGCACGATCACGGCGATGGTGCCGAGCGCGCCGCCCAGCGCCAGCGCGCCCACGTCGCCCATGAACACCTTGGCCGGATGCGCGTTGAACCAGAGGAACGCCAGCCCCGCCCCGGCCATCGCCGAGCAGAAGATCAGCAGCTCGCCGGCGCCCGGGATGTGCGGGAACAGCAGGTACTTGCTGTAGACCGTGTTACCCATCACGTAGGCAAACACGCCCAGGCCACCGCCCACCAGCACCACCGGCATGATCACCAGGCCGTCGAGGCCATCGGTCAGGTTCACGGCGTTGCTCGAGCCGACGATCACGAGGTAGGTCAGCACGATGAAGCCCATCACGCCCAGCGGGTAGCTCACTTCCTTGAAGAAGGGCACGATCAGGTTGGTCTTGTACGGCACATCGGCCCACATGCCACCCTCGATCCAGCTCAGGAACAGGCTCCACACGCGCACATTGCTGGCCTCGGAAACCGAGAACGCCAGGTAGACCGCCGCCACCAGCCCGATCAGCGTCTGCCAGAAGAACTTCTCGCGGCTGGACATGCCGCGCGGGTCGCGATACACCACCTTGCGGTAGTCATCGACCCAGCCGATGGCGCCGTAGCCCACCGTTACCAGCAGCACCACCCAGATGAAGCGGTTGCCCCAGTCGCACCAGAGCAGCGTGGAAATGCCGATCGAGAGCAGCACCAGCACCCCGCCCATGGTCGGCGTGCCCGACTTCACGAGGTGGGTCTGCGGGCCGATCGTGCGCACGGCCTGGCCGATCTTCAGTTCGGTCAGGCGACGGATTACCCACGGCCCGAAGCCGAGGCCGATCACCAGCGCGGTGAGGTTGGCCGCCACCGCGCGGAAAGTCAGGTAGTTGACGACCCGCAGGAAGCTGTAATCGTTTTGCAGCCACTGGGCCAGAGCCAATAACATCGTGTGTCTTCAGTTAGTGAGCGGAAGGTGTTGCGACCAGCGCATCGACCATCCGTTCCATGCGCATGAAGCGCGATCCCTTCACCAGCACGGCCGATGCCCCGGCTACCGTGCCCTCCTTGTCTTCGCCCAGCGCCTGCGCCAGGTCTTCCGCCTTGTCGAAATGGCGGCCCGCCGGCCCGTAGGCCTGCACCGCGTGCGTCGCCAGCTGGCCCGTGGCCCAGAGCGCCTCGATGCCGCGCGTGCGCGCGTAGTCGCCAATTTCGGTATGGAACGCCGGGCCCTGGTTGCCGACTTCGCCCATGTCGCCCAGCACCAGCAGGCGCGGCGCGGCAAACCCGGCCAGCACGTCGATGGCGGCGCGCATGGAGTCCGGATTGGCGTTGTAGGTGTCGTCGATCAGGACCGTGCCGGCCGCCGTGTGCTTGACCTGCAGGCGGCCCTTCACGGCCGTGAAACCGGCGATGCCAGCCTGGATGGCGGCCACGTCCACGCCCGCCGCCAGCGCGCAGGCCGTGGCGGCCAGCGCGTTGCGCACGTTATGGGCGCCCAGCAGTTGCAGGCGCAGGTCGAACGTCTGGCCGGGCGCGGTCACATGGAGCACCTGCACGCCGTCATCGAGCGACACCGTGGCGCGCACGTCGGCCGACGCATCGGTCCCGAACGCCATCACGCGCCGTCCGGCAGCCGCCTGGCGCCAGATCTGCGCATGCGCCCCGCCGCTCTCGGCATCCACCGGGAACACGGCCACGCCATCGGCCGGCAGCGCGGCCAGCGCGCTGGCGTGCTCGTGCGCCACCGCCTCCACGCTGACCATGAACTCCTGGTGCTCGCGCTGGGCGTTGGTGATGACGGCCACGGTCGGCTGGGCGATACCGGCCAGATAGACCGTCTCGCCCGGATGGTTCATGCCGAGTTCCAGCACCGCCAGCTTGTGGTGCGCGCGCAGGCGCAACACCGTCAGCGGCAGGCCGATGTCGTTGTTCAGATTGCCCCCCGTGGCCAGCCGGTCCGGCTCGCCCACGGCGGCGGCGAAGATCGCCGCGATCATTTCCTTGACCGTGGTCTTGCCGTTGCTGCCGGTCACGGCCACCGTGGGCAGCGTGAACTGGCGGCGCCAGCCGGCGCCGAGTTTACCCAGGCCGATGCGCGTGTCCGGGACCACGATGGCCGGCACATCGAGGCCGGTCTCGCGGCTCACCAGCACGGCCGCCGCGCCACGCGCGACCACATCGGCCAGGAAATCATGGGCGTCGAAGCGCTCGCCCTGGAGCGCGACGAACAGGTCGCCGGGCGCCACGGTACGGCTGTCGGTATGCACGCGCGTGAACGTGCGCGAGGCATCACCCACCACGCGGGCGCCGGCCATCCAGCCGGCGGCTTGCTGCAAATTGGTCATCGTGGTCTGGTTCATGCCGACACCCCCCGCGTGCCCAGCGTCAGGCGTACGTGCTCGCGATCGGAGAACGGGCGCTTCTTGCCCTGGATCTCCTGCGTGGCCTCGTGGCCCTTGCCGGCCACCAGCACCACATCGGCCGTGGCCGCGTGCTTGATGGCATAGAGGATGGCGGCGGCGCGATCCTCGACCAGCCGGGCGCGGGCACGGTCCTGCATGCCGTCGGCGATGGCTTCGAGGATGTCGCGCGGATCTTCGCTGCGCGGGTTGTCGCTGGTCAGGATGATGTCGTCGGCAAGACGCTCGGCCACGCCGCCCATCAGCGGGCGCTTGGTGGCATCGCGGTCGCCACCGCAGCCGAATACGCACCAGAGCCGGCCCTGACGGGCCTGCGCCACCGGGCGCAGCGCGGCCAGTGTCTGCGCGAGCGCGTCCGGCGTGTGGGCGTAGTCGACCACGGCCAGCGGGGCGTCCTGCCCGCCGAACAGCTCCATGCGGCCATCCACCGGCGTCAGGCTGCGCAGCGCGGCGAGCGCGGCATCCCACGCCACGCCCTGCGCCAGCGCGGCACCGAGCACGGCCAGCAGGTTGCTGACATTGAAATTGCCGATCATCGGCGTGGTCACGTCGGCGCTGCCGAAGCTGCCGTCGACGTGGAAGGCGGTGCCGCTGGCCGTGGCGCGCACGCCGGTGGCGCGCAGCCACTGGCCACGGGCGGCCGAGGCGCCGGCGGCGCCGTCGATCCCATATTCGATCACCTGCGGCGCGGCCACGGCGGCGGCGTTGCTGGCCAGCAGGCGGCGGCCCATCGCGTCATCGCGGTTGATCACGGCGGCGCGCAGGCCCTCCCACTGGAACAGGCGCGCCTTGGCGGCCTCGTACTCGGCCATCGTGCCGTGGTAATCCAGGTGGTCCTGGGTCAGGTTGGTCAGCACGGCCACGGCAAACCCGGTGCCGGCCACGCGGCCCTGTTCCAGGCCGTGCGACGAGACTTCCATGGCGATGGCGCGCGCGCCGGCGTCGTGGAGGTCGGCCAGGCTGGCCTGGAGCTGGACGGCGTCCGGCGTGGTAAAGCCGGTGGCCTGCAGGGCATCAGGGAAGCCGGTGCCGAGCGTGCCGATGGTCGCGCAGCGCGTGCCAGTGGCCTGGAGCAGGCGGGCCAGCCATTGCGCGCACGAGGTCTTGCCGTTCGTGCCGGTGATGCCGGTCACGGACAGGCCGCGCGCGGCCACACCATGCCAGCCGGCGGCAATCGGGCCGGCCAGCTCGTGCAACTGGGAGACGGCCAGATACGGCACGGCATCGCCATGCGTCCAGGCGTAGCGATCGGCTTCATAGACGATGGCCGACGCGCCGGCGGCGATAGCCTTGTCGATATGGGGCCGGCCGTCCGTGGCCAGCCGTTCGTTACCGAGCACGTAGGCGAAGAACACATCGCCGGGCTGCAGGCGGCGCGTATCGCCGGTGAGGCGGGCCGTGGCGGGTGCGTGCGTACGCAGCCAGGCCAGCGCGTTGCTGGCCTGGGCGGAGACTTCGAGGGGGAGCAGCGGCTTGGCCGTCATGGCGTCGTGGCCCATGGCTCGCTCTCCTGCACCTTGTCCGTCACCATTAGCTGGCGGATCGGCGAATCGGGCTGCACGTTCAGCGCCCGCAATGCCCCGCCGGTGATCGCCGCGAAGACCGGACCGGCCACCGCGCCGCCGTAGTGGCTGCCGACGGTCGGCTCGTCCACGCTGACCGCCACGATCACGCGCGGGTTGGACATCGGCGCCAGGCCGATGAACGACGCGCGGTACTTGCTGCGGTCGTAGCCGCGGCCCACGTGCTTGTATGCCGTGCCGGTCTTGCCGCCCACGCGATAGCCCATCACCTGGGCTTCGGGCGCGGTGCCGCCCGGCGCGGTCACGGTTTCCAGCATGCCGCGCACGTCGCGCGCCACCTGCGGCTTGAGGATGCGCTCGCCGGTCGCCGGGCCGTTGGTCTTGAAGATCGATACCGGGATCAGCTCGCCGTCATGGGCGAAGATCGTGTAGGCGTGCGCCACCTGGAACAGCGACACCGACAGGCCGTAGCCGTACGACATCGTCGCCTGTTCGATCGGGCGCCAGCTCTTCCAGGGCCGCACGCGGCCGGCCACGGCGCCCGGGAAGCCGATCTTCGGCGCCTGCCCCAGGCCGAGGCTGGTATACATATCCCACATTTCCTGCGGCTTCATCAGCATCGCGATCTTGGTCGTGCCGATGTTGCTCGACTTCTGGATCACGCCCGACACCGTCAGCGCGCCGTAGTTGTGGGTGTCGCTGATCGTGGCGCCCTCGAACTGGTACTTGCCCGTGGTGGTCACCACCGTGGACGGCGTGACGCGGCCCAGCTGCAGCGCCAGCCCGATCGAGATCGGCTTCATCATCGAGCCGGGCTCGAAGGTATCGGTCAGCACCCGGTTGCGCAGCTGCTCGCCGGAGAGGCGGGTGCGGTCGTTCGGGTTGTAGGTCGGCCAGTTCGCCAGCGCCAGCACCTCGCCGGTCTGGGCGTCGAGCACCACGGCGCTGGCCGCCTTGGCCTTGCTGCGCTCGGCCACGGCCTTGACCTCGTTGTAGGCCAGGTACTGGATCTTGGCGTCAATGGACAACTGCATGTCCTCGCCGTCGCGCGGGGTCTTCAGGATGCCGACGTCCTCCACCACCCGGCCGAGCCGGTCCTTGATGACCTGGCGCGCGCCCGAGCGGCCGGCCAGCACGCCTTCGCGCGCCAGTTCCACGCCTTCCTGGCCCTTGTCCTCGACGTTGGTGAAGCCGACGATGTGCGCCATCGCCTCGCCTTCCGGGTAGAACCGCTTGTACTCGCGCGTCTGGTGCACGCCCTCGATCTTGAGCGCGGCGATCTTGTCGGCGGCGTCGGGCAGCACCTGCCGCTTCAGGTAGACGAAGCTCTTGTCCTCGGACAGCTTGGCCTTGAGTTCCTTCTCGGACATCTCCAGCAGCTTCGCCAGCTGGCGGATGCGCTGCGGCTCGATGTCGCTGGAGACGTCCTCGGGCACAGCCCAGATCGCCTTGACCGGCAGGCTGGTGGCCAGCACCAGCCCGTTGCGGTCCAGGATCTTGCCGCGCGTGGCGGGCAGCTCGAGCGTGCGCTGGAAGCGCTTCTTGCCCTCGGCCTCATAGAACTGGTTGCCGGGGCCCTGGATCCACAGCGCGCGGGCGGCCAGCGCGGCGAACGCCGCGAACATCAGGAACACCACCAGCTTGGAGCGCCACATCGGCAGGCGCAGGCCCAGCACCGGGCTGGCCGAGAACTGGCCGGTACGCGGGCGTGCGGCGCCACCAGCCGCCTGGCGGCCAGTGCGGGCGCGGTTTAGCGAGGGGCGGGCCATGCTCATTTGGCGGCTCCCCCGGCGGCGGGTTTTTCGGCCGGTTGCTCGGCATCCGGCGGCGTGTTGGGTAGCACCACGCCCTGCAGGTATTGGGTACGGCCGGCCAGCGCCGGCGCCATCTTGAGCTGGGTGCGCGCGGCATCGGCAATGCGCGCGCTCTTGCCGAGCGCGCTCTGCTGGTACTGCAGGCGCGACCAGTCGATATCGAGCTGCTTCTCCTCGGACTGCGCGCGCTCCAGCGCCACGAACAGCGTGCGTGCCTGGTGCTGCGCGCTGACCAGGGACAGCGCGCAGAGCAGGAGGGCAGCCAGGAGGAAGAAGGTGAGGCGATTCATGCCGGGCGGGCCTCCGGCAGCTTTTCGGCCACGCGCATCACGGCGGAGCGGGCGCGCGGGTTCTCGGCCACCTCATCGGCGCCGGGCTTGAAGCGGCCCAGCAGCTTGAGCGTAGGCTGCGGCAGGTCGGCGGCGCGCAGCGGCGCGCGGCGCAGCGCGGGATCAGCGTCCTGCTGCGGACGCGCGTGCGCCTGCATGAACCGCTTGACGATGCGGTCCTCGAGCGAATGGAAACTGATCACCACGAGGCGGCCCCCCACCTGCAACAGCTCGTAAGCCGCCTTCAGCCCGGCCTCGAGGTCCGCAAGCTCTTGATTGATGTGAATCCGTAGAGCTTGAAAGGTGCGGGTCGCAGGGTCCTGACCCTTCTCGCGTGTTTTGACGGCTTTCGCCACGAGCGCGGCAAGGTCTGAAGTAGTGGCGAGTGCTCCGCCATCGCCGGGTTCGCTCCGGCGAGCAACAATCGCCTTTGCAATCTGTACAGCAAACCGTTCTTCCCCATAGTCTCGTATCACCCTGGCAATGTCTTGCTCGTCCGCCTGTGCAAGCCACTCGGCGGCAGTCATGCCGCGCGTGGTGTCCATGCGCATGTCCAGCGGGCCCTCGAAACGAAAGGAAAACCCCCTCGCCGCCTCGTCGATCTGGGGCGAGCTGATTCCCAGGTCGAGCAGCACGCCAGCCAGCGGACCACGGTCGGCCAGCCGCCCGGCCATGTCGCCAAAGCTCGCGTGCTCAATGGAGAAGCGGGCATCCCCGATGGTGCCCGCTTCTGCGATTGCTGCCGGATCCTTGTCGAACGCGACGAGGGTGCCGGCTGGCCCCAGCCGGGCCAGGATCGCCCGGCTGTGCCCGCCCCTGCCGAACGTGCCGTCCACGTAGGCGCCGTCGGGCCGCCAGACGAGCGCCTCGACGGCCTCGTCCAGCAACACGGTGCGATGGCGCAGGGTGGTGGACCCCGGCGTTCCGGTAGGGCTCATGACCTCTTCAGAAAGAGAAATTCTTCAATGCGTCCGGCATGCCTTGTGCCATCGCCTGCGATTCCTTCGCGGCGTAGGTGGCGGCGTCCCAGACTTCGAAATGGCTGCCCATACCGAGCAGCATGACTTCCTTGTCGAGCATGGCGGCACTGCGCAGCTCCGGTGCAATCAGCACGCGGCCCGCGCCATCCATTTCCACGTCGGCGGCGTTGCCCAGGAAGATCCGCTTCCACCAGTGCGCATCCATCGGCAGCGCCGCGATACGGCTACGGAAGGTCTCCCACTCGGGGCGGGGAAAGAGCAACAGGCATCCATCCGGGTGCTTGGTCAGCGTCACCCGGCCTTCGGCCTGCTGTTGCAGCGCTTCGCGGTGCCTGGCCGGAATCGACATCCGACCCTTGGCATCGAGCGACAGCGCCGATGCTCCCTGAAACAAGCTATGCCCCCCGGTTGCCGACGGCTTACGCGCCGTGCGGCAGGTCGAACCATCCTGTCCGGTCTGTTCAAATCATCGCAGACGCAGGCCGCTTTATCACACAAAAATACACTTCCTCACACTATTTCCCACTTTAGAGGAAGCGGTATAGCGGGTCAAGGCTCGCCATCGGGCGAAAAACGGGGTTTTTTGAATCAGAACAAAGACTTAGCGCGTTGACTTCACGCACCACGAAAGTGAATCCTTAATGAAATGAAGATCTTAGGGAGCAAAGCAGAGAAACCACCTGAGAACTGCCGAGGGAGGGACTGCCGACAACGCTGGGCGAATTCCGTTCCGCGTTGTCGCGAAGGATACAACGTTTTGCCGCGAGCCCCGATTGCACAAGGGCTCACGGGACTTTTCCACAGGTCGGGCGGGCAGCCGATCCGGCTGGCCGCCGGTGGGAATCAGATGCGGTAGGCGGTGGTGGTCATCACGCGCGAGGCGGCACGCATCAGCGCGCGTACCGGGGCGGGCAGCGGCAGGCCGCCGGCGTCGCGCGCGGCATCGCCGTGGCGGATCTCGTCGTCGCGCATCTGTTCGAGGATGGCGCGGCTGCGGCCATCGGCGGGCGGCAGCTGGTCGAGGTGGCCGGTCAGGTGATGCTCGACCTGGCGCTCGGTCTCGGCGACGAAGCCCAGGCTCACGCGGTCACCGGCGCGGCCGGCCAGGAAGCCGATGGCGAACGCGCCCGCGTACCAGACCGGGTTCAGCAGGCTCGGCCGCGAGCCGAGTTCGCGCAGTCGCTCGGCACACCAGGCGAGGTGGTCTTCCTCCTCGCGCGCGGCGGCATCCATCTGCGCCCGCACCGGCGCGGTGCGCGCCGTGATCTTCTGCGCCTGGTACAGGGCCTGGGCGCAGACCTCGCCGACATGGTTGATGCGCATCAGCCCTGCCACATGGCGGCGTGCATCCGCGCTCAGTTCATCCGTCTCCGGCGCCAGGCGGTCAGCCGGGTTCGGCCGGCCGGCCCGGGTCGCGCCCGCGATGGCGCGCAGCGCCACGTCGAATTCTCGGATCAGCGTATCCATGTCTGCGATGTCTTGTCGATTTCGGTCAATCGGTGATGCGTCAAGCTTCAAGCACCCGTTTGAGCGGCATTTCACGCGGCCGATCCGATCCCCCACCAACGGGGGAGGCCGGGGCCGGCAGCGCCTCGGGATTTCCCCGCATTGTACCCGGCGCCCATCCGCACGCCCCCGGCGGCAAGCCGCGAGCAGCCCGGAACGCTGCGCCTGGACTGGTTTTCCGTACCCAGAAACCCTGAGTTGTGAAAACAAGACAAGACGTTTACCTCAGGGTCAACAAAATGCGCGCTTTTGCTAGAGTGACCGACAGCTTCCATGGAAGTTAAGCGCAGAAGAGTGGAGAGAGGGCTCAGGAGGTTCTTCGGCGCTTCATCTAATAATTCTTAAGTGGAGATAACCCAGCATGAAAAAGTCGCTAATCGCGCTTGCCGCGATGGGCGCGTTTGCCAGCGCGGCAAACGCCCAGACGAGCGTGACGCTGTACGGCGTCGTGGACGTGCCGATCGAATATAACAACCACCTGGCACCGGGCTTCAATACCAATCCGGCGACGTGGGGCCCGAATGGCCGCCCGCCGTCACTGCCCGGTGGCGGCAGCCGCGTCGGCCTGCAGACCGGCGGCGGCCTGTCCGGCTCGCGTTGGGGCCTGCGTGGCACCGAAGACCTCGGTGGCGGCCTGAAGGCGCTGTTCGTGCTGGAATCCGGTTTTGGCCTCGACGATGGCCGCTCGCAGCAAGGCGGCCGCCTGTTCGGTCGTCAAGCCTACGTGGGTATGCAGAGCGACAAGCTCGGCCGTCTGACCTTCGGCCGCCAGTACACGACGATGTTCGACATGTTCGCGAACTTCTCGCCGACCGGCTACGCCACGATCTACGAACCGGTGGTGGCCCAGCTGGGTACCAACTTCCGTTCGGACAACACGGTCAAGTACACCGCCGTGCTCGGCCCGGTCACCGCTGAAGCGCACTGGAGCTTCGGCACCGGCGTGGCCGCCATCGGCCCCGTGCCGCTGGCCAACGCAGGGGCTGGCGAAGCCCCCGGCAACTTCAACAACAACGCGGGCGGCGGCGCCGGCCTGCTGTACCTCTCGGGCCCGTTCGGCCTGACGGTGGCCTATGACGAATGGCGTCCGGCCACCACGATCGGCTCGGCGGGCAAGTCGCGCAAGATCGGCACGGCCGGCAGCTACACATTCGGCCCGTTCAAGGCGATGGTGGGCTACCGCTACGGCATGATCGAGGACAACGCCGGCAACACGCTCCAGCGCGACGACTACTTCTGGGCTGGCCTGAACTACCAGGTCACTGCCCCGCTGGGTCTGACGCTTGCGTACTTCTACGACGATCTGAAGACGCTGCGCGCCTCGTCGGCATTCGTCCAGGACAACCCGGCCAACCCGTGGCAGGTCAGCTTCGTCGCCGACTACAACTTCTCGAAGCGCACCGACGTCTACCTGACGGCCGGCTACGCCAAGAACTCGGGCCTGAACTTCGATACCTCGGCCGTGAGCTTCGCCAACGGCTACTTCATGCAACAGGGCAAGAACAGCCAGATCGGCGTGGCACTGGGTATCCGCCACAAGTTCTGACCTGAAGCATCTGATTGGGGAGGAAAGGCGCCTGCGGGCGCCTTTTTTCGTTTCCGTGACACGCCCGGGCACAGTCGGTAAGGGCTTCACCTCATCCGCGAAGTGGCGCTGGCGAGACTAGAATGGCCCCGAGACCGGAAGACCAGACAGCCGGCCGCCAACAGGAGACCCTCATGCACCACCCCCGCCGGCGCGCCCTTGCGCTGCTGCTGTCCACCGCCCTGGCTTCCCTCGCCCTGCCCGCGTCCACCGCCTTTGCCGCCGATCCGTACCCGAACAAGCCGATCCGGCTCGTGGTGCCCTTCCCGGCCGGCGGCACCACCGACATCCTCGCGCGCGCCGTGGCCGCCGAGCTGTCGAAGCTGCCCGGCTGGAACGTGGTGGTGGACAACAAACCGGGCGCGGGCGGCAATATCGGCACGGACATCGTCGCCAAGTCCGCCCCGGACGGCTACACCCTGCTGATGGGCACCGTCGGCACGCACGGCATCAACCAGTCGCTCTACGCCAAGCTGCCGTTCGATCCGATCAAGGATTTCGTGCCGATCACCGAGGTGGCGTCGGTGCCGAACGTGCTGGTGGTGAACCCGGCCTTCGCGCAGCAGAACAAGATCAACAGCGTCAATGACCTGATCGGCTATGCGCGCGCCAATCCGGGCAAGCTGAACATGGCGTCGAGCGGCAACGGCACGTCCATCCACCTGGCCGGCGAGCTGTTCAAGACCCAGACCAAGACGTTCATGGTCCACTTCCCGTACCGGGGCAGCGGCCCGGCGCTGACCGACCTGTCCGGCGGCACCATGCAGCTGATGTTCGATAACCTGCCTTCGTCGATGCAACTGATCAAGAGCGGCAAGCTGAAGGCACTGGCGGTGACCAGCGCCAAGCCCTCGCCGGCCCTGCCCGACCTGCCGACCGTGGCGGCCGCCGCCAAGCTGCCGAACTTCGAGGCCAGCTCGTGGTTTGGCCTGCTGGCGCCGGCGGGCACGCCGACCGACATCGTCCATCGCATTCAGCAGGAAGTGGCCAAGAGCCTGGCCACGCCGGCCGTGCGGGAGCGCATGCTGGCCCAGGGCGCCGATCCGGTCGGCAACACGCCGGAGCAGTTCGCGGCGTTCATCCGGGCCGAGACGGCCAAATGGGCGAAGGTGGTGAAGGACTCGGGCGCCAAGGTCGATTAAGGACGTCGATCCAGAACGCGGATCTCCGGGGCATTGCACCGGACCAGCGCATATACTTGAGGTATCAAACGTTTTGCCTGCCCTGGTATCGCAATGCCCACTTCGCCCACAGCCAACGCGGCGCCCCCGAGTGCCGACCTTGCGCCGGTAGATCTCGAGACCCGCGTCGGCGAGACCAGCCACGAGGCCTTGCGCCTCTGGCTGCGCCTGCTGACCTGCACCAACCTCGTGGAGGGCGACATCCGCTCGCGGTTGCGCCAGGAGTTCGCGGTGACGCTGCCGCGCTTCGACCTGATGTCCCAGCTCGACCGCCACCCCGAGGGCCTCAAGATGGGCGAGTTGTCCCGCCGGATGATGGTGACCGGCGGCAACGTTACCGGCATCACCGACCAGCTCCAGCAAGAGGGCCTGGTCACGCGCGAGGCGTTGCCCACGGACCGCCGCGCCTACCTGATCCGCCTGACCCCCGCCGGCCGCGAGGCATTCTCGCGCATGGCCCGCGCGCACGAGAGCTGGGTGGAACACCTGTTTTCCGGACTGGCCGAGACGGACCGCCGCGCGCTGTTCCGCCTGCTGGGCCGGCTCAAGACCAGCCTTGCCGGCTGAGATGCCATGAAAACCCTGTTCCGCCCGATCCTGACCCTCGCCACGGCCGCTGTGATGGCTGGCCTGTCTGGCTGTGCCCAGACGCCGCCAGCCGCCCCGCAGGTGGCGCCGATGAATGCCACGGTCAAGCTGGGCCGCGTGATCGAGCGAACGTACCTGACCCGTGTGGAGGTGCCCGATGGGGGCAGCTACCCGGGCTATGGCGTGGGCGTGGGGGCGGCTGGCGTGGGTGGAGGCGGCGGGCGCGGCGGCAGCGCCGTGGGGGTGGGATTTTCGATCGACCTGACGCAGCTATTCAACCGCCGGCCGCCGCAGCAGATCGACCTGTTCCTGTACAAGGTGCAGGCCGCGGACGGGACCGTGGTGAACGTCAACGCGCCGGCGCTGGCCGGGCTGGACCCGGGCGCCTGCGCGCGGGTGATCTATCCGGACGGCGCGCCCCAGCCGCTGATCGCGCCCTCGAACGAGTGCTGAGGGCGCCCGGCTGATCGCAGCGGATTGCGACGCGGCTTAGGCCGCCTTGCGGCTGTCGCGCAGTTCGCGGCGCAGGATCTTGCCGACGTTGGTCTTGGGCAGCTCGGTGCGGAACTCGACATACTTTGGCCGCTTGTAGCCGGTCAGCCGCTCCTTGCAGAACGCGATGACATCGGCCTCGGACAGCGCCGGGTCCTTCTTCACCACGAACAGCTTCACCACCTCGCCCGAATGCTGGTCCGGCACGCCGACGGCTGCCACTTCCAGCACGCCCGGGCACTCCGCGACCACGCCTTCCACCTCGTTCGGATACACGTTGAAGCCCGACACCAGGATCATGTCCTTCTTGCGATCGACGATCTTGGTGTAGCCGCGCTCGTCCATGATGCCGATGTCGCCGGTCTTGAAGAAGCCGTCCGGCGTCATGACCTTGGCCGTCTCGTCCGGGCGATTCCAGTAGCCGGCCATCACCTGCGGGCCGCGCAGGCAGATCTCGCCCGGCTGGCCGAGCGGCAGTTCGTTGCCGTCGTCGTCGCGGATCGAGACCTCGGTGGAAGGCAGCGGCAGGCCGATGGTGCCCGAGAAGGTGTCCGTGTCCGTGGGGTTGCAGGTGGCCGACGGCGAGGTCTCCGACAGCCCGTAGCCCTCGATGACCGGGCAGCCGGTCTTGGCCAGCCAGTTCTTGGCCACCGCCTCCTGCACCGCCATGCCACCGCCGTTGGCCACGCGCAGGCCCGAGAAATCGACCTTGCCGATGTCCGGATTGTTCAGCAGCGCGTTGTAGAGCGTGTTCACCGCCGGGAACATGTTGAACTTGTACTTCTGGAGTTCCTTGACGAAGCCGGGGATGTCACGCGGATTCGGAATCAGGATGCTCAGGCCGCCGCTGCGCATGCCCAGCAGGCAGCAGACCGTCAGCGCGAAGATGTGGTACAGCGGCAGCGCGGTGATCGTGATGACCTGGTCGATGGGCGCGCCCTTGGCCAGCGCGGGCTGCATCCAGGCTTCAGATTGCAACACGTTCGACACAATGTTCCGGTGCAGCAGCGTGGCGCCCTTCGAGATCCCCGTGGTGCCGCCCGTGTATTGCAGGAAGGCGATGTCGTCCGGGCCAGTGTCCACCGGCTTGAGCGTCATTTTGGCGCCCTCGGCCAGCACGTCGTTGAAGCGCACGCAGTGCGGCAGCTCCCAGGCCGGCACCATCTTCTTGACGTTGCGCACGACGAAATTGACCACGGCGCCCTTCACGGTGCCGAGCATATCGCCCATGCTGGCCACCACCACGTGCTTGACCGGCGTGGCCGGCAGCACGGCCTGGAGCGTGGCGGCAAAGTTTTCGAGGATGACGATGGCCTCGGCGCCGCTGTCCTTCAACTGGTGTTCCAGTTCACGCGGCGTGTAGAGCGGGTTGACGTTGACCACCACGTAGCCGGCGCGCAGCACGGCGGCCAGCACCACCGGGTACTGAAGCACGTTCGGCATCATGATGGCCACGCGTGCGCCGGGGCGCAGGCCGCGTGACTGGAGCCACGCCGCGAAGTGCGCGGACAGCTGGTCCAGCTCGCCATAGGTAATGGCGCGGTCCATGCAGATGAAGGCGCGACGGTCGGCGTAGGTACGGAACGATTCCTCGAGCAACTGGGCCAGCGAACGGAACTGACTGGCGTCGATCTCTGCCGGTACGCCCGCCGGATAATGTTTCAGCCACAGCTTTTCCATACCGTCTCCTGAATTTCTGAATGGTCGTTCGATTTTTTGGGAATGCTAAACGTGCACGCCTCGCCAGACAACACGTTAGACGAAGTCCTCCACCCACCGGAATCGTGAAATCGTGAATTATGCGCCACTCAGGGGTGGCGGCGAGGGAATACCCCTAGCTCCCCGCCTGGCCTCAGCTCGGCAGCACCAGCTTCATCATGTTGGACGCCAGTTCCTGGGCGAGGGTTTCCTCGTCCATGCGCCCGGGCTCGTGCCAGGTGTACATGAAGCCGATCACGCCGCCCATGGAATGCGCGGTCACGCGGGCATCCCCGAAGGCAAACACGCCGGTGGCGCGCCCTTCCTCGAGCAGCACGTAGAGGTCGCGATAGAAGTCGCGCGCCATGGTGTTGAGCCACGCCACGGTGTCCGGCTTCAGGTACTGGTTGTCGCGGAAGCTCAGCGCCGCCGCCACGTGGCAGCGCACGCAGCGCCGCGCCATCTCCAGCAGGCAGGCGTGCAGGCGCTCGCGCACGGGCAGCGCCGGGTCGGCCGTCTCGCGGATCACCGGCAGGCAGGTCTGGGCCGACTCGCGGCACAGGATGTCGAAGATCTCGTACTTGTCGGCGAAGTAGTAATAGACCGCCGGCTTGGTGACGCCGAGCGCCCGGCACAGGTCGTTCATGGTCATGCCGGGGTAGCCCTTCGTATAGAAGAGCTGGGCGGCGGCATCCAGGATCTGGCGGCGGCGTGCTTCCTGGCGCTCGGCAACGTGCGAGCGCGCCGGACCGTCGTCGGCCAGCGTGGCGGCTTCATCGGCGCGCGGCACGGCGCCGGTTTTCCTGGAGGGGGGTGGCATAGGGCAATTTTCTCATGCGGCGCGCGCTCCACCATCGGGAAACACGCGGCTTGACGGATTGGGCGGGAAGGCGTCGGGTTCTACCGGCCGGTATCGCCTTTGTCTGGGGATTGTGCCGACAGGGGCTTGGGTGGCGGAGGCTGCGGCGGCGACGGTGGCGTGACCTCCGTGGCCGGCGGCGCCAGCCGGCGCAGCGCGGCGTCGCGCTCGGCCGGCGGAAGGTCGCCCAGGCGGCGCGCCTCGGCGTAGAAGCGGGTCCAGTCGCCGCCCGACTTGGCCAGCAGCGCGGTGAACGCGGGCACCCATTGCTGGTAGGTGGCCACGGCGGCCAGGTGGGCATTGGTCAGGGGCTGGTCGAACCAGCGGTCGTAGCCACTGTAGTTGCCCCATTCGGCGCGCTTGTGTGCATAGTCTTCGCGCAGTTCCGTGAAGATCCGCGCCTTGCCCTGGCGCTTGGCCTCATCGTCCAGCGGGGCGCGGTACAGCGCCACGAGCTTGTCGCGCGTGCGCAGCAGCATGGCGCGGAAGTCGCGCCGGCGGCTGTCGTAGATCTGGTAGCTGGCGCGGGCGTCCGCTGAGGCAGCGTGCGCCAGCCATTGCTCCACCCCGGCCGTCTCCACGGCGGTGGCGAACGACTCGTTGAACGCGGTGTCGTTGCGCACGTAGACCACCTGGTGGGCCAGTTCGTGGAAGATCAGCCGGGCCAGTTCGCCCTCGGGCTGGTAGACGAAGGTGTTGAGTAGCGGATCGTCGAAATATCCGAGCGTCGAATAGGCCGGGATCCCGGCCACGTAGGCCTCGAAGCCTTCCCGGCGCAGATCCTTGGCGTACTGTTCGGCGTCCTGGGGATCGTAATAACCGCGATATGTGATGCAGCCGACGATGGGGAAGCACCACTTGCGCAGCTCCATCGACAATTCCGGCGTGGCAAACACACTCCACACCACGTAGGGCCGATGCAGGTTGGCGTAGCGGCGATAACTGCCGTTGTCCGGCAGCTTCAGCTCGCGCGAGGCGTAGTCGCGCATCTGCCGCGCCAGCGTGAGGCGCTGGGCCAGGCGGGTGTCGTTGGCGTTGCGGGCGGCGTCGATGGCGTCGTCGAGCGACTCCGCCTTGGCCATCACGCCCAGATGGCCGCCGACCGACTGATAGTAATAGCCGAGCGTGTCGCAGCCGGCCGCCAGCGCCGCGACGGCCAGCACCACCAGGGTGCCCGCCACGCGCCAGCGGGCCGGCCAGCGCATCATGACGCCACGGCCTCCCTCTCCACCTCGGCCGGCGCGGGCGCCACCTCGACCAGACAGTCGTAGAAGACCGGCGCGCGGCCCAGGTCGGTCAGGCGCTGGCTGGTCAGTTCGTTGGCGTTCTTGCCGTCCGACGCCAGCTTCTTCCACCAGATCGACAAACCCACCACCAGGCCCTGCCGCGCGCGGTCCGTCACGCGGGCGCGGGCCAGCATGCTGCCCCGGTCGTTGAAGGCACGGACCATGGCGCCGTGGACGATGCCGCGCGCGGCGGCGTCCAGCGGATGGATGTCCAGGTGCGGCTCGCCCTCCGTGGCGCGCAGGCTGTCCACGTTGACGAACGAGCTATTGAGGAAATTGCGAGCCGGCGGGGAGATCATCGCCAGCGGATAGCGGGCCGCCAGCTCGGGCGCCGAGGCCGGCGCCTCGTAAGGCGGGACATAGGCCGGCACCGGATCGAGGCCGTCGCGGGCCATCGCCTCGGAGTAAAACTCGCATTTGCCCGATGCCGTGGGGAAGCCGCCCTCGGCGAACGGCGCAGCCGGCAGGTTCAGCTTCTGCCAGCCCTGCTCGCGCAGCGAATCCCAGCTGATGCCCTCGGCCCGCTTGTCCTCGCGCAGGATGGCCTGCGCGGCGATGGCCTCGTCGCTATCGGCAAAACACGGCTCGGTGAAGCCCATGCGCGCGGCCAGCCGGCGGAAAATCTCGGTATTCGGCAGCGCCTGGCCCATCGGCGCCACGGCCTGGTTGTTGGCCAGGAAGTAGGTGTGGCCGTAGGCTTTGTGGACGTCCACATGCTCGAGCTGGGTCGTGGCCGGCAGGACGATATCGGCGTAGTCGGCCGTATCGGTGCGGAAATGCTCGAGCACCACGGTAAACAAATCCTCGCGCGCGAAGCCGGCCGCCACCTTGGCCGATTCCGGCGCCACGGCCACCGGGTTGCTGTTGTAGACCACCACGGCTTCGATCTTCGGGCCCTGGGCGCCGGTGCCGTCGTCGAGCAGCGCGTCGCCAATCGTGCTCATGTTCACGGTGCGCGGCACCTGCGGCCAGTCTGGCAGCAGGTCGGGCCGCTGGAGCGCCGCGTGGTCGATCGGGAAGAAACCCGAGGTCGATAGCTGCAAGCCGCCCGCCGGGTGACGCCAGGCGCCGACCAGCGACGGCAGGCTCGCCACCGCGCGCACGGCCTGGCCGCCGCCGTGGGCGCGCTGCATGCCGTAGTTCAGGCGGATGGCCACTGGCTGGCGCTCACGCACCGCGAGTTGGCCGTAGAGGCCGGCGATCCATTCGATGTCTTCCACCGGCACGCCGCAGATCTCGGCGGCGCGGGCCGGCGAGAATTCCATCGCCCGCTCGCGCAGCGCGGCAAAGCCGACCGTGTGCCGTTCGATGTAGTCGTGATCGAGCAAATCGTCGCGGATCAGCACGTGCATGATCGCCAGCGCCAGCGCGCCGTCGGTGCCGGGCATCGGCGCGATGTGGCGGTGGCACTTCTCGGCCGTCAGGGAGCGATACGGGTCGATGGCGACCAGCGTGGCGCCACGGCGCTTGGCTTCCTGCGCGCGGGTCCAGAAATGGAGGTTCGAGGCGATCGGGTTGCCGCCCCAGATGATCACCAGCTTGGCATCGGCCACGTATTCCATGTCCATGCCCACGCTGGCGCCATAGGTATAGCGCAGCGCCGTGGCGCCCGCGCTGGCGCAGATCGTCCGGTCCAGCAGCGAAGCCCCGAGCTTGTGGAAGAAACGCGCGGCCATGCTTTCGCCCTGCACCAGTCCCATGGTGCCGGCGTAGCTGTAGGGGATGATGGCCTGCGGGTCGCGCGCGGCAATGGCGCCGAGGCGGCGGGCCACCTCGTCGAGCGCCTCGTCCCAGGAAATCGGCTCGAACTTGCCCTCCCCCTTCTTGCCGACGCGGCGCAGCGGCGTCAGCAGCCGGTCAGGGTGGTAGGTGCGTTCCGTATAGCGGGAAACCTTGGTGCACAGCACGCCCTGGGTGGCCGGGTGGTCGGGGTCGCCGGCCACCTTGATGGCCCGGCCGTCCTCGACGGTGACGAGCAGCGCACAGGTGTCGGGGCAATCGTGGGGGCAGGCGGCGCGGACGATACGGGTGGCCATGGTGATGTCGGACGTGGGGCGGCTGGGGGGCCTTGGGGCCTGGGGCGATGGATTTCTGGCGACGGAGCGGGCCAGGCGGCCGTCATGTCTGGGGCATGACTGTGGCGCAAGCGCCTCGCCGGAGGGTCCCGAACCGGGAGAAATTGTTTGGCTCCGATTGTATTCGATTATGATGTTCCGGCGCTGCCGGGCAAACCGCCCGACAGTCCGGCCACCGTGCCGGAACCCCCTCACAGGCAACAGACCGGGCGGGGGCCGCGGGGTACAGAAGCACAAGAACACTTTGGATTTTTTGACGGGGATTCACATGGTTTTGCATTCTGGGGTCACGCGCCGGCGCTTTGCCGGCCTGCTGGCGGCGTGCGCCGTCGTCGCATCCGGCGCGGCAAGCGCGGCCAACACTACGGCCGCCGAGACCGGCGTTACGGCCGACACCATCCTGCTCGGCCAGTCCGCCGCGCTGACCGGCTCCACCGCGGTGCTCGGCAAGCAGATGAACTCGGGCGCGCGGCTGTATTTCGACTACATCAACCAGCAAGGCGGCGTGTTCGGCCGCAAGATCGAACTCAAGGCGCTGGACGATGCCTACGAGCCGGACGATGCCATCAAGAACACCAAAAAGCTGATCGAGGAAGACCGCGTCTTCGCGCTGTTCGGCTACGTGGGCACGCCGACCAGCCAGGCCGCCGTGCCACTGGCCAACCAGGCGCGCGTGCCGTTCTTCGCCCCGTTCACGGGCGCCCAGTCGCTGCGCGACCCGCGCAGCCGCTACGTCTTCCACGTGCGCGCCGGCTACGACGAGGAAACTTCCGCCATCGTGCGCCAGATCCGCACCACGGGCCTGAAGCGCGTGGCCGTGGTCTATAACGACGACGCCTACGGCAAGGCCGGCATCGCCGGGGTGGAGCAGGCGATCAAGTCGCTCCCGGCCGACAGCGGCGTGAAGCTGGTCGCCCAGGAGTCGGTGATCCGCAACACGGTGGAGATCGGCGACGCGATGCAGGGCGCCATGAAGGCCAGCCCGGACGCCATCGTGCTGATCAGCGCCTACCGCACCGTGGGCGCGTTCGTGAAGGAAGCCCTGCGGCGCGGCTACAGCGGCCAGTTCTACAACGTGTCCTTCGTCGGCACCCAGGCGCTGGCCAAGGAAGTGGGCCCGCTGGGCAGCGGCGTGATCATCTCGCAGGTGATGCCGCACCCGGGCAACGCCACGCTGCCGGTGGTGCGCGAGTACCTGCGCCTGCTGCAGGCGTCCGGCAAGCAGAACGACTTCGACTACGCCAGTATCGAGGGCTTCATCGCCGCCAAGGCGTTCGTGGAAGGGCTGCGCCGCACCGGGCGCGAGGTCACGCGCGAGAAGTTCATCACCGCCGTGGAAAGCATGCGCAACGTGGATCTGGGCGGCTTCATCGTCCAGTACGGGCCAGAGAACCACGTGGGATCGAAATTCGTCGAAATGACGATCATCAACTCGCGCGGCGTGGTGATTCGCTGACGCACCTGGGGCGCCCCTCCTGGGGCGGAGGGGCCCCTTTTCAAGCCATATCGTTCAGATGGCACGCCGAGAAGCGTAGCGGCGCGATCTCCTTCAGCATCGGCTGTTCCTCCCGGCAGCGCGGCATCGCGTGCGGGCAGCGCGGGTGGAAGTGGCAGCCCAGCGGCGGGTTCAGCGGCGACGGGATCTCGCCCCGGATCGCCACATAGGTCTTCTTGCCCACTTCCAGCTTGGGCGCCTCGGCCAGCAGCGCCTGCGTGTACGGGTGGTTCGGCGCCGCGAACACGTCCTCGGTGGGCGCCGACTCCACCACCCTCCCCAGATACATGATCACCACGCGGTCGCTGATGTGCTTGACCACGCCCAGGTCATGGCTGATGAACAGGTAGGTCAGGTTCAGGTCTTCCCGCAGGCGCATGAACAGGTTCAGGACCTGGGCCTGGATCGAGACATCGAGCGCCGCCACCGATTCGTCGCAGACCAGGAATTCCGGCTTCACGGCCAAGGCCCGGGCGATGCCGATGCGCGCCCGCTGTCCGCCCGAGAACTGGTGCGGGAAGCGGCGCAGCACGGTGGGATCCATGCCCACGCGTACGAGCATGTCTTCCACATAGGTCTTCTGGGCGCCCTTCTCGACCATGCCGTGCACCACGGGTGCCTCGCCGACGATATCGAGCACGCGCAGCCGGGGGTTCAGGGACGCGTACGGGTCCTGGAAGATCATCTGGATGGCGAGCTGCTTCTCGCGGCGCTTGTCCGGCGGCAGGCGGTCCAGATCCACGCCGCGCCAGAACCGTTCGCCCTCGGTCAGCGTATGGAGCCCCACGGCCATCCGGCCCAGCGTGGACTTGCCGCAGCCCGACTCGCCCACCAGCCCCACCACCTCGCCCGCGCGGATCGCCAGGTCCACGCGATCTACGGCATGCACCACCTCCACGCGCTGCTTCGCGCCGAAGACATTGGCGATTTTGGCCGCCACGTCGAGCGTCTTGACGAAGCGCTTGGACACCGCGCGCAACTCCAGCAGCGGCGCGGGAGGCGTCGCGGGCTCGGTCGGCGTGATGTTGGCGGCACTCGCCGGAGTATCGATCACGGACTGGCTCATGCGGCCTCCTGCTGGGCAAGTACCGGGTGGAAGCAGCGCAGCTCCCGGCCGTCTGGCGAGGTGCCGAGCGGCGGTTCGGTCTTGCAGATGTCCGTCGCGTAGGGGCAGCGCTCGCGGAACGAGCAGCCGCCGGGCAGATTCAGCAGCGATGGCGTCATCCCCGGAATCTGCCGCAGCGGCGTGCCGCGCGGGTTGCGCGACGGCGCCGAGCCGATCAGCCCGTGCGTGTACGGGTGCTCGGGATGCTCCAGCACCTGGCGCACATCGCCCGATTCCACGATCTTGCCGGCGTACATCACGCAGACCTTGTCCGCGAGCCCGGCCACCACGGACAGGTCGTGCGTGATCCAGATCAGCGCGGTACCCGATTCCCGGCACAGCGTCTGCATCTCATAGAGGATCTGGCCCTGGATGGTCACGTCCAGCGCCGTGGTCGGCTCATCGGCAATGATCAGGTCCGGCTTGTTGAGCAGCGCGATGGCAATCGCCACGCGCTGGCGCATGCCGCCCGAGAACTGGTGCGGGTAGGCGGTCAGGCGCTCGTCCGGCGAGGGAATGCCGACCCGGGCCAGCGCGTTGCGCGCCCGCTCGCGGGCGGCCGGCTTGCTGACGTTGTCGTGCGCGCGCACGGCCTCGATCATCTGGGTGTCGATGCGCAGGACCGGGTTCAGCGTCATCATCGGGTCCTGGAAAATCATTGCGATGCGGTTACCGCGCACGTCGCGCTGCTGGGCGGGGGTGAGCGCGCGGAGGTCGCGCGTCACGCCGTCGCGGCTGGTCAGCGCGATCCGGCCGTCGACGACTTTGCCGGGCGCATCGATCAGGCCCATGATCGAATAGCCGGTCATCGACTTGCCCGAGCCGGACTCCCCGACCAGGCCCATGATCTCGCCGCGGTTGACCGAGAACGACACGTCGTCCACGGCCTTGGCCACGCCGGCGCGCGTGAAAAACTGCGTTTTCAGGTGTTCGACCACCAGGGTAGGTTGGCTCATGCGCGCTCCTGGGCGGTCATTGCGTTTGCAGGCGCGGGTTCAGCACGTCGCGCAACTGGTCGGCCACGAGGTTCATCGACACGATGGTCACCACCAGCGCGATCCCCGGGAAGAAGCTGATCCAGTACTTGCCGGACAGCATGTACTGCTGGCCGTTCGAAATCAGCGAGCCGAGCGACGGCTCCGTGACCGGCACGCCGAGCCCGAGGAACGACAGCGTGGCCTCCAGCGTGATGGCCGATGCCACCTGCAGCGCGGCGATCACGATCAGCGGCGGCAGGCAGTTCGGCAGCAGGTGGCGGAACATGATGCGCCCCGGCGGCAGGCCCAGGCAGGTGGCGGCCTCGATGTACTCCTTGCGCCGCTCCACCAGCGCCGCGCTGCGGGTGGTGCGCGCGTAGTAGGCCCATTGCACCGCCACCAGGGCGATAACGATGTTGCCGAGGCCCGGCCGCAGGAAGGCCAGCAGGATCAGCGCCAGCAGAATCGGCGGAAACGAGAGCTGGAGATCGGCCACGCGCATGATCAGCGCCTCGATGCGGCCACCGAGGAAGCCGGCCAGCAGGCCGAGCGTCGCCCCCAGCAGCAGCGCGATCACCGTGCTGAGCACCCCCACGCCGATGCTGATGCGCAGGCCGTACATTACGGCGGAGAGGATGTCGCGCCCCTGCTCGTCCGAGCCCAGCAGGAAGGTCAGGCCGCTGCCGGCCTGTTCGCCCGGGGCCATCCGTGCGTCGAGCACGTCCAGCGTGGCCAGGTCGTACGGATTCTGCGGCGCCAGCCATGGCGCGAAGATCGCAATCAGGATGATGAGGCCGAGCGTCACCAGCCCCAGCACGGCCAGCTTGCTCTCCAGGAACTGCCGGGCGAAGCGGCGGAACGGCGTCTGCTCCTTCGCCGGCACGGCCGGGATCGCGACTTCCTTGGTTGGGTTCGGTACGGTGCTCGCGCTCATGGCTCAGCCCTTGTTGTCGGCAATGCGCACGCGCGGATCGAGCATGCTGTAGACGATGTCCACCACGAGGTTGATCAGGATGAACAGCGTCACGATCACCATCAGGTAGGCCACGATCACCGGGCGGTCCAGCAACTGGATCGAGTCGATGATGAGCTTGCCCATGCCGGGCCAGGCGAAGATCGACTCGGTCACGATGGCGAACGCGATGATCGAGCCGAACTGGAGCGCGATCACGGTCACGATCGGGATCAGAATATTCTTAAGAACGTGCACCCCGACGATGCGGGAGTTCGACAAGCCCTTGGCCCGGGCGAACTTCACGTAGTCCTGCAGCATGGCCTCCTGCGTGCCGGCGCGCGTGAGCCGGATCACCATGGCGATGTTCAGCAGCGACAGCGTGACCGCCGGCAGGATCAGGTGGCGGATGCCGTCCACGGTCAGGAAGCTGAGCGGGATGCCCAGCACCCGCACGGTCTCGCCCCGGCCATTCGACGGCAGCCAGCCAAGCTGCACCGCGAACACCATGATCAGCATCAGGCCGACCCAGAACGTGGGCAGCGAGAAGCCCAGGATCGATATCGTCATGATCGACTTGCCGGCCACGCCGGTGGGCCGGAGCCCGGCCCAGAGACCTAGCGGAATGCCGAGAACGATGGCCAGCAGGATGGCCGTGACGGCCAGTTCCATGGTCGCCGGCATGCGCTCGAAGATCAGCTTCAGTGCGGGCGTGCCATGCGCGAACGACATGCCGAGGTTGCCGTGCAAGGCGTTCTGCAGAAAGATCCAGTACTGTTCCCAGAGCGGCTTGTCCAGCCCGAGCGCGGCGATGGTGCGCTTGATGTCCTCCTGGTCCGCCTGCGGACTGATGAGGATGTCGACCGGGTTGCCGATCGCAAAAACGCCAAGAAAGACGAGCAGCGACATGACGAGGAGCACGACCACGCTCTGCATCAGGCGCCGGATGATGAAAACCAGCATGGTGGAGACACTATCCTTTCGCCGGCAACGGTCCCCAGGTCAGGGACCGTTGCACGACGGCATCCGCTGCTAGCTTAGTGCAGCCGATTGACCCCAGCCGACTTATTGCGGCTTGAAGTTATGCGCATAAGTGCGCTCGTCGGTACGCGGCACGTAGGTGATGCCCTTCTGCGTGGCCCACGTGGTGACTTGCTGGTGGATCGGGATGATGCCGCCGTCGTTGATGGCGATGGCCGTGGCTTCCTGCAGCAGCTTCGACCGTTCAGCGTCTTCCACCGTGGCCAGCGCCTTCTCTAGTACGACGTCCATTTTTGGATTGCAGTACTCGCCCCAGTTGGTCGTGCCGAAGCCCTTCTTCGAGTCCTCGCAGGCGAGCAGCGCACGCAGCGGCGAGCTGACCTCGCCGGTCTGGGCGCCCCATCCGAGCAGGCCGAACGACCACTCGTGCTTGATACCCTTCGACGAATAGGTGGCCATCGGCATGCCTTCCACCTTGGTGGCGATGCCAATCCGCGTCAGGTTCTGGGCGATGGTCTGGGCAATCTTCTCATCGTTCACGTAACGGTTGTTCGGCGTGTGCAGCGTGACGCCGAAGCCGTTGGGGTAGCCCGCCTCCGCGAGCAGCTTCTTGGCGCCTTCGGGATCGTATTTCACCGTCTTCAGGGCCGGGTTGTAGCCGAACAGCGTGGGCGGCACGAGGTTGTTGGTCGGCTCGGAAAGCCCTTCCATCAGCCGGTCCTTGATGCCCTGCCGGTTGATGGCCATGCTGATGGCGTTCCGCACGCGCGCATCCTTGAGCGGATTCTTATCCATCGGCTGGCCGTCCTTGGTGGTGACGTACGGCGACTTGTCGCGCTTGGCATCGAAAAACAGGTAGATCACGCGGTGCGAGATCTTGCTGAAGAACGACAGCTTCGGGTCCTGGCGCACCTTGGGCAGGTCCGGCGTCGGCACGTTCTCGATGGCCTGCACGTCACCGGACAGCAGCGCGGCGAGGCGCGTGGCCGGGTTCGGGATGAAGCGCAGCGTGACCTTGTCCCAGGCCGGCTTCGGGCCCCAGTAGTCGGGGTTCTTGACCAGTTCGACCCGGTCGTCGCGGGCGTAGCTCACGAACTTGAACGGCCCGGTGCCGACCATGCCCTTGCCCTGCGCGAAGTCGTCGGACGTCAGGCCCTGCGTGGCCTTCTTCTGCACCATGAAGATCGACGTCAGGTCGTTCAACATCAACGGATACGGCTGGTTGGTGGTCAGCTGGAGCGTGTACTTGTCGATCACCTTCTTGTTGATGATCGCCTTGGTATAGACGTCGAACTTGCCCGGGCTGTTCAGGATCGTGGCGGGGCGGTCGAGCGACCAGACCACGTCCTCGGTCGTCAGCTCGGTGCCGTCATGCCACTTCACGCCCTTGCGGATCTTGAATTCCCACGTGAGGTTGTTCACGAGCTTCCAGGACTCGGCCAGGCCCGGAATGATGCGACTGTCCGGGTCGAGCTTCACCAGGGAGTCGAACACGTGTTCGGACACGTTGATGTTCGAGAACAGGTTATAGAAATGCGGATCCATCGAGGTCGGCGGCGAACTCATGGCGATCTTCAGGTCGACCGCCTGGGCGGGCGCGGCCAGGCCGAGGCCGAGGGCGCTCGCCAGCAGCACGGCGGCGGCGGTATTGCCGACCCTCTTACTCATGGCGATCTTGACCTTGTTGACAGTGCGAAGGGACATCGCGCGTTTCTCCCTGTGGGAAGTCTGAAATGACAATAAGGAGCAGTCGTCGCCTGCGCAATAAGAAATCGCCGCATTTTGGTGCGGTCCATTCTGCATCGCGGATCCGGGCGCGACCGGCCAGGCACTTCAAGCATGAACTGTTCCAGCAGTGGAACGGCAGCGCCATGCGGGGAAACCCACCCGGCGAGGGGTGCGCGGGCGCGCGAGGTGCTGTGCTGCAGTGCGCCAAGTCGGGGCGCCAAGGTCCGTCTTTGGCGCTTTGCAGGCAGACAGGTATGATCGGGGTATCCCACTGCCCGGTACGGCACCATGAAGCTCATCCCAGAAATCCTCCAGGCGCAAGCCGAAATCCGCACCCTCCGCCGCGACATCCACGCCCATCCCGAACTCTGCTTCGAAGAACAGCGCACCGCTGATCTGGTCGCAAAAAGCTTGGAATCGTGGGGCATCGAGGTCCATCGCGGGCTTGGCACGACGGGGCTCGTCGGCGTGATCCGCAACGGCAACAGCGGCCGTTCGATTGGCCTGCGTGCCGACATGGACGCACTGCCACTGCAGGAAGCCAATACCTTCGGCCATCGGTCGCAGCACGACGGCAAGATGCACGCCTGCGGCCATGACGGCCATACGGCGATGCTGCTTGGCGCGGCGCGCTACCTCGCCGAGCACCGTAATTTCGACGGTACCGTCAACCTGATCTTCCAGCCGGCCGAAGAGGGCGGCGGCGGCGCGCGCGAGATGATCAAGGACGGGCTGTTCAAGCGTTTTCCGTGCGATGCCGTCTTCGGCATGCACAACTGGCCGGGCATGCCGGTGGGCTCGTTCGGCACCACGGCCGGGCCGCTGATGGCATCGAGCAATGAATTCCGCATCGTCGTGAAGGGCAAGGGCGCCCACGCGGCCATGCCGCACAACGGCTTCGACCCAGTCTTCACCGGCACGCAGATCGTCTCGGCGCTGCAGGGCATCATCACGCGCAACAAGCGGCCGATCGACACGGCCGTGATCTCCGTGACCCAGTTCCACGCCGGCGATGCCACCAACATCGTGCCGGATCAGGCATGGATCGGCGGCACGGTGCGGACGTTCACGGTGCCGGTGCTCGACCTGATCGAGCGGCGCATGGAAGAGGTGTCGCGCGCGGTGGCGTCGGCGTTCGACTGCACCATCGAATTCGAATTCCGCCGCAACTACCCGCCGACGATCAACAGCGCCGCCGAGGCGGAGTTCGCGGTGGGCGTGGCCAGCGAGGTGGTGGGCGCGGACCATGTGGACGGCAACGTCGAGCCGACCATGGGCGCCGAGGACTTCTCGTTCATGCTCCAGGAAAAGCCGGGCTGCTACCTGTTCATCGGCAATGGCGAGGGCACGCACCGCGAGGCCGGCCACGGCATGGGACCGTGCATGCTGCACAACCCCAGCTACGACTTCAACGACGAGCTGCTGCCGGTGGGCTCGACGTTCTTCGTGAAACTCGTGGAGAAGTGGCTCGCTGCCGCCTAAGTTTGGCGTTGATTGCGGGCAGCTTTTCAGAATCCGCTCATAGGAAAGGCCGGCGATGACGCATACGCTGTTGGACGACAACACGGCGGAAGGCTTCGCCCGGGTGGCGCTGGACAACATCGTCCGTCCCTATCCGTACAAGCTCGACCACCTGATGGCGCGTGCCGGCGATCTCACCGAGCCGGCGGTGGCGCATCCGGTCTTCTATGGCAGCTACGACTGGCATTCGTCGGTCCATATGCATTGGCTGCTGGTGCGACTGCTGGCGACGCGCCCGGACCTGCCGATCGCACCGCAGATCCGGCAGACGCTCGACGCGCAACTTCGCCCTGAGGCATTGGCGACGGAGTTGGCGTACTTCGAGCGTCCGGGCTCGCGCACGTTCGAGCGCCCGTACGGCTGGGCGTGGGTGCTGCGGCTTCAGTCGGAATTGACGCTGCTGGGCGCTGCCGACCCACAGGCAGCGCAATGGGCAGCAGCTTGTGCGCCCCTGGCCGACCACCTCGCGCTGCGTCTGATCGAATCCATCGAAATCGCCGATTTCCCGGTGCGGACCGGCACCCATTTCAACAGCGCGTTTGCGCTGGTGATGGCGCTGCATTTCGCGCGTAGCACGCAGCATCTGGCGCTGCGCAAGGCCATTGTCCGGCGCGCGCACCGCTGGTTCGGACATGATCAACGGTATCCCGCCCGCTACGAGCCGGGCGGCGACGAGTTCCTGTCAGGTGGATTGATCGAAGCGGTCCTGATGCAGCAGGTGACCGACGACGACTGCTCGTTCGGGGACTGGTGGGAGATGTTCTCGCCAGGGCAGGCCGAGTTGGCGACCTGGCTGACGCCGGTGACGGTGGCGGATCGCACGGACCCGAAGATGTCGCACCTGGACGGCCTGAACCTGTCCCGTGCATGGTGCTGGCGGCTGCTGGGGCCCGCCCTGCCCCCGACGCTCCAGCCGCTGGCTGTGCGGGCGTGGTCCGATCACCTCGAGGCGTCACTGCCGCAGGCGGTGGGCGGCCACTACGTCGCCACCCATTGGCTGGCGACGTTCGCCCTGCTCGCGCTCGAGGACACGGCGCCAAGCCAGGCCTCCGCCTGCTCAATCGACCAGGACTAGCCCCCGGTCAATCGAGGACGATGTCCCCGTACCAGGACTCCGCGCGGCTCTTGGTATTGTCGGTATCGGTCATCAGCCCCACGGCGATGACCTTGCCGGGATCGGTCCCGAACGCCTTGCGGTAGTCCGCGCGCAGATCGCGCTCATGGCAGCGCCAGCTATTGGCGTGGCGCGTGCCCGAATCGACCACGATCATGCGGACGCGATCCGTATGGGGGTTGTTCAACACCGCGCCGGCGGGACGGCGACCGCCCCAGATGTACATCAGCGTGGCGTAAGGCATCTCACGGCCCGTGGTGATGCGGGCCATTTCGTACATGAGCTGGTCGCGCAGCGACAGCTTGGCCGTATCGCCATCAAAGGCGACGAAGATGCGCAAAGGCGCGTCTTCCCGCTGGCCCATCGCGTTGTCGGCGCTACGGATCACGTCGCGCGTCTTCCACATCCAGCGAAGCATGCCGGGGTCGCGCTGCGTCAGTGGCACATAGAGCCCCGATGCGGAACTGTCGGCCTGGGCATGCAGCACCAGGCGCTGATCCACTTCGGTCAGCGTGTAGCGTGTGGGGGTCTTGTTGCGGTTGATCGTCCACGGCTGCCAGCCCGCAGGAAGATTGGCGAGCGACGCGGACGCTGAAAATGGAGGAAGTTCGGGCAATGCCACGGGCGCGGCAGCACTGCCTTCGCCCTCGCCATCGGGGTCGCCGCCAGCCTCAGCATCGGCATTCCGCTGCGTGGCCAGCACGGTCGCGATATTCGCCGCCTCCAGCGCATCGACGTGAACAGCCGACTTCATGCCGGCTTTAGCCGCGAATGTCTTGCAATCCACTTCGGCCACTGGGACCATTTTCGTCGGATCGAAGGGAGGATTTCCCCCGCTCGATGCACATCCCGCCAACAACAACACGCCTGCCATGCTGGCAAGCGCGGGCCATAACTTCGTGGCCGCCATGTAACCCCCTAAACCCAATTTCTCGTCGCTGCTTCGCGCCTAGACCCGGCGCTTGTAGGAAACATAACAGAACGAAATCCGCGCCGGAATACTCCGGTACCCTGAATACAACAGCGATACGACGCTGAAATGACGAGGGCTTCGCGGCGCGAACGAAATCGTCGCCGCAAAAAGCAAAACCCCCAGCCTTTATGGGGCTGGGGGTTCTGGGTATAAGAGCCTGGCGATGACCTACTTTCACACGGGTAGTCCGCACTATCATCGGCGCAAAGTCGTTTCACGGTCCTGTTCGG
>Ga0160459_100097_pt1 | contig 87779 bp, 81 predicted proteins | sample HID1973K_E6MG_FD_108208 | JGI IMG/M metagenome (GOLD analysis project Ga0160459, IMG submission 108208) | Enriched mosquito-associated microbial communities from UW Madison campus, WI, USA - HID1973K_E6 MG | ecosystem: Host-associated > Arthropoda: Insects > Digestive system > Unclassified ...
CCGAGTCCCGAGTCCCGAGTCCCGAGTCCCGAGTCCCGAGTCCCGAGTCCCGAGTCCCGAGTCCCGAGTCCCGAGTCCCGAGTCCCGAGTCCCGAGTCCCGAGTCCCGAGTCCCGAGTCCCGAACCTCACGACGTCATTCGATCCCAAAAACCCCTAACCCCATCGATGAACGTCGCCGACTTCGGCGAGTGCTTGCGCGCTTCTTCGCCCGAGAACGTCGCTTCGAACTGTTCCAGCAGCTTGCGCTGTTCGGCGGTGAGGTTGACCGGGGTTTCCACCACGACGCGGCAGTAGAGGTCGCCGGGGCCGCGGCTGCGCACGGAGCGCACGCCCTTGCCGCGCAGGCGGAACAGTTTGCCGGTCTGGGTCTCGGCCGGGATGCGGATCTCGGCGTCGCCGCCGAGGGTGGCCACGCGCACGCTGTCGCCGAGCGCGGCTTGCGTAATACGGATCGGCACTTCGCAGTGCAGGTCGTCGCCGTCGCGGCGGAAGATGTGGTGCTCGCGCACGCGCACTTCCACGTACAGGTCGCCCGGCGGGGTGCCGGCCGGGCCGGCTTCGCCTTCGCCCGTCAGGCGGATGCGGTCGCCGTTGTCCACGCCGGCCGGGATCTTCACCGAGAGGACCTTCTCCTCTTCGATGCGCCCGGCGCCGTGGCAGCTCGTGCAGGGGTTCTGGATGATCGAGCCACGCCCGGCGCAATGCGGGCAGCTCTGCTGCATGGCGAAGATGCCACGCTGGATGCGGACCTGGCCGCGGCCGCCGCAGGTGCCGCAGGTCTCGACCTTGCCGTCTTCCGAGCCGCTGCCGTGGCAGGGCTCGCATTCGACCAGGGTCGGGATCTCGATGCGGCGCTCGATGCCGCTGACGGCTTCTTCCAGGTCCAGTTCGATGACATAGCCGATGTCGGCGCCACGACGCGCCTGGCGCGCGCCGCCGCCGCCACCGAAGATGTTGCCGAAGATGTCGCCGAAGATGTCGCCCATGTCCGGGCCACCGGGACCGCCGCCGCCCATGCCGTGCTCGAAGGCGGCATGGCCGTGGGCGTCGTAGGCGCGGCGCTTGTTGGCGTCGGAGAGGACTTCGTAGGCCTCCTTGCACTCTTTGAACGAAGCTTCGGCCGCGGCGTCGCCGGGGTTGCGGTCGGGGTGGTGCTTCATCGCGCAACGGCGATAGGCCTTCTTCAGCTCTTCGTCGCTGGCGCCACGGGCCACGCCCAGGACTTCGTAGTAATCGCGCTTGCTCATGGAGGACGGCGGGAACCTGTGGGGGCGGCCATCAGCGGATGGCCGCGGGAATGCGAAAGGTCAGACGAGCGAAGGAGCGATGCCGGGGCACCGCTCCTTCGGGTTATCGGCAGGACGGCTTACTTCTTGTCGTCCTTGACCTCGGTGAACTCGGCGTCGACCACGTCGTCGCCACCCCGCGCCTGCGCAGTGGCGTCCGGGCCGGCACCGCCCTGCTCGGCCGCCGCGGCGGCGGCGTACAGCGACTGGCCGGCCTCCTCCAGCGCCTTGGTCTTGGCCTCGATCTGGCCCTTGTCGTCGCCCTTCATCGCCGTTTCCAGCTCCGACAGCGCCGACTCGACGCGGCCGATCACATCGCCGCCGACCTTGCTGCCGTGCTCGGTGATCGCACTGCGGGTGCCGTGGATCAGGGCATCGGCCTGGTTGCGCGCGGTGACCAGCTCGTGGAACTTCTTGTCTTCCTCGCGGTTGGCCTCGGCGTCGGCGACCATGCGCTGGATCTCTTCGTCCGACAGGCCCGAGCCGGCCTTGATCTCGACCTTCTGTTCCTTGTTGGTCTTCTTGTCCTTGGCCGACACGTGCAGGATGCCGTTGGCGTCGATGTCGAAGGACACCTCCACCTGCGGCAGGCCGCGCGGCGCCGGCTCGATGCCGGAGAGGTCGAACTTGGCCAGCGACTTGTTGAAGCGGGCCTGTTCGCGCTCACCCTGCAGCACGTGCACGGTCACGGCCGACTGGTTGTCCTCGGCGGTGGAGAACACCTGCGAGGCCTTGGTCGGGATGGTGGTGTTCTTCTCGATGATCTTGGTGAACACGCCGCCCATGGTCTCGATGCCCAGCGACAGCGGGGTTACGTCCAGCAGCAGCACGTCCTTGACGTCGCCGGCCAGCACGCCGCCCTGGATCGCCGCGCCCAGTGCCACGGCCTCGTCCGGGTTGACGTCCTTGCGCGGTTCCTTGCCGAAGAACTCGGCCACGGCCTGCTGCACCTTCGGCATGCGGGTCTGGCCGCCGACCAGGATCACCTCGTTGACGTCGCTGGCACGCAGGCCGGCGTCGTTGAGCGCGGTGCGGCACGGCTCGATCGACTTGCGGATCAGGTCTTCCACCAGCGCTTCGAGCTTGGCCCGGGTCAGCTTGATGTTGAGGTGCTTCGGGCCCGACGCGTCGGCGGTGACGTACGGCAGGTTGACTTCGGTCTGCTGCGAGGACGACAGCTCGATCTTGGCGCGCTCGGCAGCATCCTTCAGGCGCTGCAGGGCCAGCGGGTCCTTGCGCAGGTCGATGCCCTGGTCCTTCTGGAATTCGTCGACGAGGTAGTCGATGACGCGCTTGTCGAAGTCCTCGCCACCGAGGAAGGTGTCGCCGTTGGTGGCCAGCACTTCGAACTGCTTCTCGCCGTCGACCGAGGCAATTTCAATGATCGACACGTCGAAGGTGCCGCCGCCCAGGTCGTACACGGCGATCTTGCGGTCGGCGCCTTCCTTGTCCAGGCCATAGGCCAGGGCCGCGGCGGTCGGCTCATTGATGATGCGCTTGACGTCCAGGCCGGCGATGCGGCCGGCGTCCTTGGTCGCCTGGCGCTGGCTGTCGTTGAAGTACGCCGGCACGGTGATGACCGCCTCGGTGACGGTCTCGCCCAGGAACGCCTCGGCGGTCTTCTTCATCTTCTCCAGCACCTGCGCGGAGATTTCCTGCGGCGCCAGCTTCTTGCCGTCGGCGGTGGCCACCCAGGCGTCGCCGTTGTCATGCTGGACGATGCCGTACGGCACCAGGTCCAGGTCCTTCTGCACTTCGGCGTCGGTGAACTTGCGGCCGATCAGGCGCTTCACCGCGTAGAAGGTGTTCTTGGGGTTGGTCACGCCCTGGCGCTTGGCCGAGGCACCGACCAGCACTTCGCCGTCCTTGGTGTAGGCGACGATCGAGGGCGTGGTGCGGTCGCCCTCGGAATTTTCGATGACGCGGGCCTTGCCGCCGTCCATGATCGCCACGCAGGAATTGGTGGTGCCCAGGTCGATACCGATGATCTTGCCCATGGTGGGATGGCTCCTGAAATTGTTCTAGGTCGTTCTGCCGGCGCGACGCCGGCGGCTGGATCGGATGTGGGGATGGCCCGAACGCATTCAAGCCATCACCGCGAAACTGCGTTCTGTTCGGCGGCCGCGACATTCAGCCGTGCCGCTTCCGGTCAATCGTGCTTGGCCACTACCACCAGGGCGGGGCGCAGCAGGCGCTCGTTGAGCAGGTAGCCCTTCTGGAACACCTGGGCGACATGGCCCGGCGGCACGGCGGCCGCGTCGATCTGGCTGATCGCCTGGTGGTGGTCGGGATTGAACGGCTGGCCGATCGGGTCGAGCAGGGTCAGCCCGTTGTCGGCGGCGATCTTGAGCAGCTGCTTGTAGGTCAGCTCCATGCCGTCGCGCAGCGGGCTGGCCTCGCCGGCGGCCATCGTCAGGCCGGCATCGAGGCTGTCGAACACGGGCAGCAGTTCGCCCAGCAATTTTTCATTGGCGAACTTGCGCGCCTGTTCGACATCGCGGGCGATGCGCTTGCGCTGGTTTTCCAGGTCGGCCCGTTCGCGCAGGGCGTCGGCCTTGACCAGGGCGACCTCGCTGCGCAGCGACTCCAGCTCCTCCTGGAGCGGATCGGTGGGCGCGGCGGCCTGCTGGGGATTTTCAGAGTCGAATTCCGGGTGGTCTTGGTTCATAAGCACGTCCATGGGCAGGCGACACCCCGCCCCTGCCAGCCCTATGTGGGCGGCCCGCAATTGTTTCAAGCACCCGATCGGGACAATCGTCGCCCGCTATCGAAAAACCCCCGAAGCCACGACCTCCCTTCTCCCCCCGGAGAAGGTGCCCGAAGGACGGATGAGGGCAGCCCCGAAGGCCTACTCGCCCGGCGGCTCCATCGCCGCCCCCAGCTCCCGCGCCGCCGTCTGCACCAGCGGGATCACCCGCTCGTAGGCCATGCGCTTGGGCCCGATCACCCCCAGCACCCCCAGCACCCGGCCGCGGGCGGCATAGGGCGCGGTGACCAGGGAGACGTCGCCCAGCGAGAGCATGCCGGTTTCCTCGCCGATGAAGATACGCACCCCCGGGGCCTGGATCGTGCGCTCCAGCAGTTGCAGGATCTCGCGCTTGCTGGCGAAGGCCTCGAACAGCTCGCGCAGGCGGTCCAGGTCGGACAGGTCCTGCACCCCCATCAGGCGCGTCTGCCCGGCCAGAACGATGTCCTCGGCCGCGGCCGGCACCAGCACCTCGCCGGCCAGTTCGACGCTGTGGGCCAGCAATTGCTCCATCGCGTCCTTGGCCGAGCGCAGTTCGCGCAGCAGGCCGGCACGGATCTCGCCCAGCGCGCGCCCGGCGAAGTGGGCGTTGAGGTAGTTGGCGACCCGTTCCAGTTCGGCCGGCTCGTAGGCGCGGCGCGGCTCGATGACCCGGTTCTGCACCTCGTTGTCGGCGAACACCAGGATCGCCAGCACCCGGCGCCCATCCAGCGGCACGAAGTCGATATGGCGGAAGGCGATCTGCTCGCGCCGCGGCGCGCTGACCACGCCGACGAAGTGGGTCATCGCCGACAGCATTTCCGAGGCGCTGCCCAGCAGCGACTGGGTGCCGGCACCGCTGGCCAGCTCACTGCGCAGGCGCCGCACCTCGTCCTCGGCCGGCGGCTGCATCTGCACCAGGCTGTCGACGAACACGCGGTAGCCGTGGGCGGTGGGAATCCGCCCCGCCGAGGTGTGGGGCGAAGCCAGCAGGCCGATCTCTTCCAGGTCGGCGAGCACGTTGCGGATCGTCGCCGCACTGATATCCAGGCCGGCATGCTGCGCCAACGTGCGCGAACCCACCGGCTCGCCGTCGCGGATGTAGTGCGAGATCAGCGTGCGCAGCAGGTGCCGGGCGCGGGGATCGAGCGAGGGAGGGGAAGACGGGTGCATGGGATCAGCCAGTGAGACGCTGCATTACATAATGACTGCTTGCCGCGTTGGCAAGCGCGGTTGCCCCATTCCCGCCGCGGGCGCCAGCGCCTAAGCTTCCCCGGTTCACGGACTTACCGACCATGCTGACCCATCTATCGATCAAGGATTTCGCCGTCGTCCGCGCCACCGAGCTCGAGTTCGGCCCGGGCATGACCGTCGTTTCGGGCGAAACCGGCGCCGGCAAGTCGCTGATGGTCGACGCCCTGGGCTTCCTGTCCGGCCTGCGCGCCGACAGCGGCGTGGTCCGCCACGGCGCCGAGCGCGCCGAGCTGTCGGCCGAATTCGCCCTGGGCGATGCCAGCCCGGCGCGCGACTGGCTGCTCGAACAGGCGCTGGACGACGACGGCCAGTGCCAGCTGCGCCGGGTGATCCGCGCCGACGGCGGTTCGCGGGCCTGGATCAACGGCCGCCCGGTCACCTTGTCGCAACTGGCCGAACTGGCCGGGTTCCTGGTCGAGATCCACGGCCAGCACGAGCACCAGGCGCTGCTCTCGCGCGGCAGCCAGCTCGCCCTGCTCGACGCCTACGCCCGCAACGCCGCCCAACGCGCCGCCGTGCGCGAGGCCGCCGCCGGCTGGCAGGCGCTGGTCGAGGAACGCGAGGCCCTGTCCGCCCAGGGCGACGTTTCCGACCGCATCGCCTTCCTCGGCCACCAGCTCGGCGAGCTCGAACGCGAGGACCTGGCGCCGGAGGCGATCGCCGCCCTGGGCACCGCGCATCGCCGCCAGGCCCACGCCGCGGCGCTGATCGGCGCCTGCGAGCGCGTCGCCGGCCAGCTCAACGGCGAGGACGGCCATTCCGTGCTCGGGTTGCTGCAGTCCGGCCGCCACGAGCTGGCCCGGGTCGCCGAGCACGAACCGCGCCTGCGCGAGGTCGATGCCCTGCTCGACGGCGCCGTGATCCAGCTCGACGAGGCCCTGGCCCTGCTCGACCGCATCGGCGACGACCTGGACACCGATCCCGAGCAGTTCGAAGAGATGGAGCGCCGCCTGGGCCGCCTGCACGACCTGGCGCGCAAACACCGGGTCACCCCCGAAACCCTGGCCGAGCATCGCGACCGGCTGACCGCCGAGGTCGAGACCCTGCGCGGTGCCGACGAGCGCTTGCAGCAGATCGACCGGCTGATCGCCACGGCCGCCGGCCACTGGCGCGAAGCCGCCGCTGCGCTCACGGCCAGTCGCGCCCAGGCCGCGGCCGAGCTCTCGCGCAGCACCAGCGGGCTGATCGCCGAGCTCGGCATGGGCGGCGGGCAGTTCCTGATCGAACTGCAGCCGCAGCCCGGCGAGCGGCCCGACCCGCAAGGCGCCGAACGGGTCGAGTTCCTGGTCGCGGCCAATGCCGGCCAGCCGGCGCGGGCGCTGCGCAAGGTGGCCTCGGGCGGCGAGTTGTCGCGGGTGTCGCTGGCGATCGAGGTCGCCGCGCTGGGCCTGGATGCGGTGCCGACGATGGTCTTCGACGAAGTCGACTCGGGCATCGGCGGCGCGGTGGCCGATATCGTCGGCCAGAAGCTGCGCGCCCTGGGCGAGCAGCGCCAGGTCCTGTGCGTGACCCACCTGCCGCAGGTCGCCGCCCAGGGCCATGCCCACTACCGGGTGAGCAAGGCGCCGGTGGAAGGCATGACCCAGAGCGCGGTGGAGCTGCTCGATGCCACCGCGCGTCAGGAGGAACTGGCGCGGATGCTGGGCGGCGTGGAGGTCAGCAAGGAGGCGCGGGCGGCGGCGAGGAAGCTGTTGCAGGCGGTGGGGTGAAGGCGGTCGGGGCGCTACGGGCCCGGTAGATTTCCGGTCGGGGCTGAAGCCCCTCCTACAGGGGCCCATCGCGATGTCGGCTGGTGTCCTGTAGGAGGGGCTTCAGCCCCGACCGCTTTCAGGCATGAAAAAGGCGGCCAATGACCGCCTTTTTCCCTCACCCGGGCACGCCCCTCAGCGCGCGCGCTTCTTGCGCACGTACAGCACCAGCGAATGCTCTTCCAGCTCGTAGCCGTGGCGGGCGGCGATCTCGCGCTGCAGGCCCTCGATCTCCTCGCTTTCGAACTCGATGATCTTGCCGGTGTCCACGTCCACCATGTGGTCGTGGTGGCCGCCGCGGTCCAGCTCGTAAACCGCCTGGCCACCTTCGAAGTTGTGCTTCAGCACCAGGCCGGCGGCCTCGAACTGGGTCAGCACGCGGTATACCGTGGCCAGGCCGATCTCATCGCCATGCTCGAGCAGCTGGCGGTAGATGTCCTCGGCACTGAGGTGGTGGTGCGAGCCCTTCTGCTCCAGCAGCTCGAGGATGCGCATGCGCGGGTGGGTAACTTTCAGCCCGACTTTGCGCAGGTCGTGGGATTCCATGGCCGTCTCCATTCATTGGCGATTTAGCGCCTGCTGCCTCAAGGGTGGGTCGCGGCGACCGCCGGGAGTGTATCATCGGCCTGATTTCACTCGCCTCCCGTATCCGATGCGCACTCTCTTGCTGGTCGCCGTTGTCGCCCTTTCCACCGCTGGCTGCGGCATCATCTACAAGCAGCCGATCTATCAGGGCAACCTGATCAAGAAGAGCGCCGTCGATCAGTTGCAGGTCGGCCAGAGCAAGCAGGCCGTCGAGGCCTTGCTGGGTACGCCGTCGGTCCCCGATCCGTTCCATGCCGAACGCTGGGACTACACCTCCACCCAGCGCGTCGACCGCCTGGCCACCGTCGAAAAGAAGAACTTCACCGTCTTCTTCGAGAACGACCAGGTCGTGCGCTGGGAAGGCGACTACTTCGCCGACCAGGACCAGGCCCTGGCCAAGGCCGCGCCGAAGCAGTTCGGCCGCAACCTGACCAAGGACAAGAAGGCCCAGCGCGGCCGCTAACCGCGGCGCGTTCCCGGCGTCGGCCCCGCCCGGCGCCGCCGGGCTTCCTTGGGATCGGCCAGCAACGGCCTGAGCAGTTCGACCCGGTCGCCGTCCCGCAGCTCCTGTTGCGGCCGGGCGACCACGCCATGCACCGCCACCGCATCGGCCTGTTCGCTGCCCGGCAGCGCGGCGGCGGCCACGGCCTCGGCGACGGTGGCGCCCTCGGCCAGGACCAACTCCTTGGACAGGTAATGGTCCGGCCAGGCGATGAGCACCTCCACGCGCATGGCTAGTCGGCTTCGCGCTCGGCGACACGGACGAAGTCGTTGACCATGCGGTCGGCCAGGCCCTGGAAACCCAGCGCCAGCGCCGGCCCGAGCAGGCGCGAGCTCGGCTCGAACTCCAGGGTCAGGGTGACCTTGCAGGCATCCTCGTCGAGGGCGTGGAATTCCCAGCGCCCTTCCAGGCGCTTGAATGGCCCGTCGCGCAGCTGCATATCGATGCGACAGGGACGCCGCAGCGTGTTCTCCGTGGTGAACCAGGTGCGGAACGACCCCAGCCCCAGGTCCAGCCGCGCGACCAGGCGCTCGTCGCCCTGCTCGAGCACCTGGGCCTGGCTGCACCAGGAAAAGCGCCGCGGATAGGCGGCGATGTCGTTGACCAGGTCGAACATGCGCGAGGCGCTGTGTTCGACCAGGGCGCTGCGGCGGATGGTAGGCATGCGTGCGGAGTATGGAACGGCCGGAGGACCGGACGCGCCCGAATAGGTGACAATAGGATGATGAGCAAGAAACCCGGCAAGGATAAAGCAAACAGCGCGACGGCCACCAAGACCATCGCCTTGAACAAGCGCGCGCGCCACGAATACCACCTGGAAGAGCGCTTCGAGGTCGGCCTCGCCCTGCAGGGCTGGGAGGTCAAGTCGATCCGCGCCGGGCGGGCCAACATCGGCGATGCCTATGCTTTCGTGCGCAGCGGCGAGCTTTTCCTGTACGGCGCGCAGTTCACCCCGCTGATCCAGGCCTCCACCCACGTGGTGGCCGAAGAGCGGCGCGACCGCAAGATGCTGTTGCACCGCCACGAGATCGACAAGCTGATCGGCCGCGTCGAGCGGGATGGCTACACCCTGATCCCGACCGCGATGTACTGGAGCAAGAACAAGGTCAAGCTCGAGATCGCCCTGGCCAAGGGCAAGCAAGCGCACGACAAGCGCGACGCCGCCAAGGACCGCGACTGGCAACGCGACAAGCAGCGGGCGATGCGGGCGCATAACCGCAACGCCTGACCGGCGGCGACGGACGGCCCGTGCCGGCCGCTCGCATGCACTTCACATTCGCTTCGTCATGGGCGCACGGACGGCTGGCAAGGTGCAGCCACCGGAGCCGTTCTGAACTCGACTCCGGCTCCCTCCTCCGTGAGTCTTCCCGTTATGAACAATGCTTCGCCTACCCTCCCGACCTACTCCGACAGTTCCTTTTTGTGGTTCGAAGCGACCGGTTTGGTGGTCGGCCTGTGCCTTGCCATCTTCGCCGCGGCGATGCTGCTGCGGGCGGCGCTCTCCGATCGCAATCCCCGGCTCGAACGCATCCTCGCCGGCGGCGCGAGCGCTTCGATCATCGCCGGACTGATCGGCGCGTTCTACGTCTTCGCCTTCCCGCCGCTTCACCATGATGCGAACGGCAACCTCATTGGCGAGATGCCGCCCGAATTCGGGTTCTGCGGCGGCCTGCTCTGGATCGGCCTGTCCGGTGCGCTCTGCGTGCTCGCCTCCAAGGGCATTCGCCGCCTGCGGGCGCCGCGTCCGGCGCGATAGGCCGTCACGCGCACCGAACGGCCGAGGCGCGGGCGCGGGGTAAAGCCAGGCTAAGTGCAGCAATGTGCGCCCTTGTGCCCCCCGCCCCGCGCCCCTACACTGGCCACGTCAGCGTTTCATGCTTTCCCCGGGGGTGCACTGGTTTCGACGGGGGTCGCGAAGTCGCTTGGCGCATGCCGAGGGGGCAGCTTTCCTCGTAAATCCAGCCGCAAACTTATAGTTGCCAACGACGACAACTACGCACTGGCCGCTTAAGGCCTAGCCCCGAAATCGCTTGTGTCCGTGCTCGCGACGTAGGGTCATCATCACGGAATCGCCTGTGGTGGCTGCCTGTCAGCCATGGGTTAAACAAAGCGGGCTGGCTCCGGGATGCGCTTCGCACATCGTGCTGTCCCGGGGTGAGATTCAACGATGAGCTAAGCATGTAGTGCCGGGGATGGAGTGCCTTCGGACGGCGGTTCGATTCCGCCCACCTCCACCATATCCTGGTGGACTTGAAGTCCATCAACAAGAAAACCACCTTTGCAGGTGGTTTTTTTGTTTGCGTGATGCGCGATACCACGCCCCCATCACACCCCCTGCGTAACGTATCCCCATCCCATTCAAGGCCCTGCCCATGGAACCGACTCACGACCAGAAGCTGCGCATCATCGAAGACATCCGCGAAGGCCGCTCGGTGACGGAAGAAGAAGCCAATTGGGCGATCAAGGCCGGCTACGCCGCCTATGGCGAAGACGGCGACCTCGACCTCTCGCAGGCGGGCCGCCACGCGTACGACAGCAACCACTTGTGACCATACGGGGCCTTTTGCCCCGCCCACGCGGCCTGTCACACTGGGCACGCCGCGGGGGGCGGCACCTGACCTCGACAATGCGCCCTCCAGCGCGGCATTCCCAATGCCCATGGAGAGAACATGCCTCGTCCGTTGCTGATTGCCGCCTTGCTGCTTCCCCTCTGCGCCTGCACCGCCGTCTCGCCCGAGCCCGGCCAACAGGCGGTGCTGGTCGACAAACCACTGATCTTCGGCAACGGCGGCGTGCGCCTGGACGATGTGCGCAATGCCGGCCGCACCTATACCTGGTGGACCACCGACAAGATCTACGTCGACGTCACCCCGCAAACCGTGCAGGTCGCTTTCGACGACTTCTCTTCCAGCGACAACATCCTGCTCGACTTCTCCACCCAGATCCAATACCGCATCACGGCGCCAGCGCTGCTGCTCTCGCGGTTCGGCCAGCAGTGGTTCCAGAACAACGTCGCCAGCCAGTACGCGGCGATCGTGCGCGACCAGGTCAAGCGCTACGACATGACCCGGATGATGAGCGATCCGGAAACGGCCAAGCGCATCGACGATGCCGTGACGGCCAGCGTCCGCGCTCTGGCCAAGGAGCAGGGCCTGCCGATCGAGATCCAGAACATCACCCTGGGCCGTGCCCGCCCCAATGCCAACGTGCTCGAGCAGATGAACCTCACCGCCGCGCAGCAGCAGCGGGTGAAGACGCTCGCCGAGGCGACCAACGCCGAGCGCCAACGCGAACAGGAACAGGTCGCCAAGGCCGACGCGGACAATGCCTACCGCAACCGCATGGGCCTGACGCCCGAGCAATACCTCGCCAGCCAGATCGCCGAACTCAACGCCAGCGCCTGCAAGGAAGCCAAGGCCTGCTACATGGTGCCTTCGGGCACAACGGTGGTGGCGCACTGAGGCGCGCCCGCGGCCACCCATGCACGCGTACGTCACCGTCTTTCTGTTGCCCTAGGCACCTGGCAATGCGCCATGGCGCGGGAGGTGTGACATGTTCGATGGATCCAACCTGATGCCGGTGTTCTTCGGTGCGGTGATCGTGCTGGTGGGGGTGGTGGTGTTCCTGGTGACGCGCGCGTTCACCAAGCGCAACAAGCCAGGCGCCGACGTGCCGCGCGAAGAAGTCCCGCGGGAATGAACCGCGGCTCGCGCCAGCCGGCGCGACCCGCCCATCCCGCTCCCCTCGTACGAGGCGGTCCCATGCCGGCCCGTGCCCACCCCCGGGCCGCGCCGGCCCTTATGTCTCCCAACGCGTCCTGACCGTGAACACATCGGTGCAGGCGTGAGCCGGATCGGCTCGCTACAATCGCCGCAGCAGTCCGGCCTTGCCGGCTGCGGGGAAAGCGCCAGCCGGGGATGGGCGGGCGCCAATCCAATCCACGCCCAGGCAGGATGCGGACCGCGGCCGGCTGGCTGAGCTCGATTTCCGTGCTCAGCCCGTAGCTCGCCGAGGCGTGGCAGTGCGCCGGCAACCGATTCAATCTTATTCCCCCACGGTCGTTATTCCCGGGGAGCTTCGTGGACCAGACCTCGACGTGATCGTTCAGCTTCGGCGTGACTTCCGTGCCGGCACCCACCGGGTGCTCGCACCGATGACCGCCTCGCTCCTGCTGCTGTATGCCGCCGCCCTGGCCTGGGCCGGGCAGTGGCTGCCCGCAGGATTGGCCGGCGTACTCGCACTCCTGGCCGGCTGGCGCTGCTGGCGCATGCGCAAGGTGCTGAACGCCGGGCCGCAGGGCACATGGGTCGCCGCGCTCAACGTCGCCGGCTGCCTGCTCGGCTGCTACTTCAGCGGCAGCGCCGCCCTGCCCTGGCTGGCGCCGGTGATCATGGTCAACTACTTCCTGTGCGAACCACGGCGGGCCGTGCTGGTGAACGCTCCGCTCGTGCTCGCCCCCCTGGTCCTGCCCGGCCTGCTGACCAGCGTGGGCCAGGGCATCTCGGTGATCGTGGTCAACCTGCTGACCCTGGCGCTCGGCCTGGCGCTTTCCCTGCGCATCCAGGACGACCGCGTGCACCTGGAAGAACTGGCCTCGATGGACGCCCTGACCGGCCTGCCGAACCGGCGCATGCTCGAGCGCACCTTGACCCGGCAGATCGAAGAGCGCCGCGAATACGAGCGTTTGAACGGCCTGATCATCCTCGACCTGGACCACTTCAAGGACATCAACGACCTCTTCGGCCACGCCGCCGGCGACGCCGCCCTGGCCGACCTGGCGACGATCCTGCGCTTCGAAGTGCGCGGCAACGACGAAGTCTTCCGTTTCGGCGGCGAAGAATTCGTCGTCCTGCTGCGCGCCGAATCCCTGGCCGAACTCGAACTGGCCACCGAACGCCTGCGCCGCGCCATCCGTGGCGCCCTGCGCGGCCCCGGCGGCAAGATCACCGTCTCGTTGGGTGCTGCGTTGCACGCGGGCGAGACCCACTGGCAGGACTGGTTTTCCCGCGCCGATGCGGCTTTGTATCTGGCCAAGAACAACGGGCGGGACAGTTATCGGATAGCCGATAACCTTTGATCCGCCCGCTCCTTTTGCTCTTTGTAGGAGGGGCTCTGGGTGGCCTCGGGCCAAAAGCCGCGACTGCCATCTGACAGCACACGACTCCGCTCGTCGGGGCTGATGGCCCGAGGCCACCCAGAGCCCCTCTTACAGGTGGGATGGCGGGAAAGTCCGGGAGCTCCACAGCCCCCGGACGCCAACCTCGAAATCACCGCACGGCCAGCGGTGCCTCCTGCGCCACCGGCCCGCGCCATCCACCCAGCGCCTTGTAGACCGCCACCACCCCGACATTCACCTGCGCCTGCGCATCGGCCAGCGCATCGTCGGCCTGCAGCTGCGTGCGCTGCGCGTCGAGCAAGGTCAGGAAATCTTCCGACCCCGCGCGATAACGGATTTCCGCCAACGCCTCCGCCCTGCCCGCCGCCTCCGCCTGCTCGGCCACGATCGCCAACCGCGACTGCTGGCGCGCATACGCCGTCAACGCATTCTCGGTGTCCTCCAGCGCCAGCAGCACGCTCTGCTCGTACTGCGCCAACGCGCCGTCGGCCTGCGCCTGGCTCGCCCGCAAGCGGGCCTTCACCGTGCCGAAATCGAACGCCGCCCAACTGATCGACGGCGTCACCGACCACGCCTTGCTGGCACTGTTGGTCAACGAACCGGCATCGCCCGACAGGAAACCGACGAAACCGCTCAGGCTGATCCGCGGAAACAGATCGGCCGTCGCCACGCCCACCCGCGCCGTCGACGCCGCCAGCTCACGCTCGGCACGGCGCACGTCCGGCCGCTGCCGCAACAGGCCGGCGGTGTCGCCGAGCGGCAACGCCCGCGCATAGGCCGGCGTCGGCCGCGGCACCAACATCTCGTCCAGCGCGTTGGGCTGGCGCCCGACCAATACCGCCAGGCGGTGCCGGTACTGCGCCTGCGCCACTTCCAGCAGCGGGATGTCGGCTTCGATCGCCTTCAACCGCGCGCGGCTGCTTTGCACGTCCAGTTCGCTGCCGCCGCCCAGCTCCCAACGCGTCTGCGTCAGCTGCTGGGTGTCGCGCAGGTTCACCAGGGTGTGCTGGGCCACCTCGATGCGCTTCTGCACACCGCGCAACTCGAAGTAGTTGCGCGCCACCTCGGCGGCCACCGTCACTTGCGCATCGGCCAGCCCGGCCTGCTCGGCATCCAGGTCCGCGCGCGCCGCTTCGGCGGCACGGCGCTGGCGGCCGAACAGGTCCAGCTCCCAGCGTGCGTCGAAGCCCAGGCTGTAGCTTTCGCTCAGCACGCGCTCGCCGTCGGCGGTGGTCAGGTCCGGCTGCTTGCGGCGGTCGTAGTCGCCACCGGCGGTGACGTGCGGCGCCTGGTCCAGGCGTTGCACGACGAACACCGCGCGCGCTTCCTTGACCCGCGCCATCGCAATGCGCAGGTCATGGTTGGCGACCAGCGCATCGCGCACCAGGCCTTCCAGCACCGGGTCGTCGAACTGGCCCCACCACTGCCCGACCGGCGACTCGACGCTGAAAGCCGGGTCCTGCGCGCCCTGCAGCACCACGCTGGGCGCGGGGCTGGCCTTGTAGTCCGGGCCGACCGCGCAACCGGCCAGGACGACCGCGGCGATGGCCGCGGCCAATGTCTGTCTGATCACCATGGCAGCTCCTGTCCGAGGTGGCTGAAGCTGCCGTTGGGGCCGTCGTTGCCGATCAGCGCCAGCTCCACGCTGGTGCGCGCGCCTTCGGGAATCTCGATCGCGCCCTCGCCAGCATTCATGTCGGTCTTCACGTAGCCGGGGTGGATGGTGTTTACCTTCACCGCGGTGTCGCGCAATTCATAAGCCAGCTGCACCGTCCACGCGTTCACCGCGCTCTTGGAGACGTTGTAAGCGGGCACCTTGAAGTCGTAGATCGGCGAGGCCGGGTCGTTATGCAGGGTGATCGAGCCGAGGATGCTCGACACGTTGACGATGCGCCCGCCCGGCGCCGCCTTGAGCAGCGGCAGGAAGGCCTGGGTCACCGCGATCAGCGCGAACAGGTTGGTGTCGAAGGTCTTGTGCCAGGTCTCCAGGGTCTGCTCGGAGGGCGCGCGGCCGAATTCGTCGAGCAGGATGCCGGCGTTGTTGACCAGGATGTCGAGCCGGCCGTAGCGCTCGCGCACTTCGGCCAGCGCCGAGGCAATGCTCTTGCCGTCGGTCACGTCCAGGGCGATGGCGTCGACCGGCAGGCCCTCGGCCTTCAGTTTCGCCGCCGCTTCGGCCGCGCGCTCGCGGTTGCGGCCGGCCAGCAGCGTGTGCACGCCGGCCTGGGCCAGCTGGCGCACGGTTTCCAGGCCGATGCCACGGGTGGCGCCGGTAACCAGGGCGATCTTCTGCGAGTTGTTCATGGGTTGTCCTTTGGGGGGAATGAGGGATCAGGCGTGCTGTGCGTGCGCTTCGCCTTCCGGCGCGTGCGAGACGAGCGGCCGCCCGGCCAGCTTGCGCAGGGCGACGTAGAACACCGGGGTCAGGAACAGGCCGAACAAGGTCACCCCGAGCATACCGGCGAACACCGTGATGCCGGTGGCCGAGCGCACTTCGGCGCCGGCGCCATGCGAGAACACCAACGGCACGGTGCCGGCGATGAACGCAATGGACGTCATCACGATCGGGCGCAGGCGCAGGCGGCAGGCTTCCAGTGCCGACTCGACGATGCCCTTGCCGCGCAGCTCCAGTTCGCGGGCGAATTCGACGATCAGGATCGCGTTCTTGCATGCCAGGCCCATCAATACGACCAGGCCGACCTGCACGAACACGTTGTTGTCACCGCCGGTGAGCCATACGCCGAACAGCGCCGACAGCAGCGTCATCGGCACGATCAGGATCACCGCCAGCGGCAGCGTCCAGCTCTCGTACAACGCCGCCAGCACCAGGAAGGCCAGCAGCACCGCCAGCGGGAACACCACCAGCGCGGCCTTGCCCTGGGTCGACTGCTGGTAGCTCAGGTCGGTCCATTCGATGTTCATGCCATTGGGCAGCACCTGCTTGGCCAGCTCCTCGACCTTGTGCATCGCTTCGGTCGAGGACAGCAGCCGCGCGTCGGCTTCGCCGGCCAGGTCGGCCGCCGGATAACCGTTGTAGCGCAGCACCGGGTCGGGGCCGTAGGTCTGCTTGATCGTCACCATCGAACCGATCGGCACCATCTCGCCGCGGTCGTTGCGCGTGCGCAGGCGGGAAATGTCTTCCACGCTGTCGCGGAACGGCGCATCGGCCTGGGCGATCACCTGCCAGGTACGGCCGAACTGGTTGAAGTCGTTGACGTAGGCCGAGCCCAGATAGGTCTGCAGGGTGTCGAACAGTTCGGTCAGCGAGACGCCCTGTGCCTTGGCCTTGGCGCGGTCCACCTCGGCGTCCAGCTGCGGCACGTTGGCCTGGTAGGTGCCGATCGGATAGGCCATGCCCGGGGTCTGCGCCACCGCGCCCTGCATCATGTTCACCGCGTTCTGCAGCGCGCCGTAGCCCAGGTTGCCGCGGTCCTCGATGAACAGCTGGTAGCCGTTGCCGTTGCCTAGGCCGAGGATCGGCGGCGGCATGAACGAGAACGTCAGGCCCTCGCCCAGCCCGGAGATCTTCTGGTTGATCTCGGCATTGATCTCCAACGCCGAACGGTGGCGCTCGGAGAACGGCTTGAGCGGCAGGAACACCACGCCGGTATTCGGCGTATTGGTGAACTGCAGCGCATTGAGGCCCGGGAAGGCGATCGCGTGGGCGACGCCGTCGGTGTGCATGGCGATGTCGGTCACCTTGCGCAGCAGCGCGTCGGTGCGTTCGATCGAGGCGCCTTCGGGCAGCTTCACGCCGGCGATCAGGTACATCTTGTCCTGGGTCGGGATGAAGCCGCCCGGCACCGCCTTGAACATCACGCCGGTGGCCAGCAGCAGCACCACGTACACCGCGAACACCACGCCGCGGCGGCCGAGGATGCGCGACACCGCGCCCTGGTAACGCTCCGAACTGGTCTTGAAGATGCGGTTGAACGGACGGAACACCCAGCCGAACAGGCGGTCGATCAGCCGCGACGGCGCATCCTTCGGCGCGTCGTGCGAGCGCAGCAGGCGCGCGGCCAGGGCCGGCGACAGGGTCAGCGAGTTGATGGCCGAGATCACCGTCGAAATGGCGATGGTCACCGCGAACTGCTTGTAGAACTGGCCGGTGACGCCGGACAGAAAGGCCATCGGCACGAACACCGCGCACAGCACCAGGGCAATGGCGATGATCGGCCCGGAGACCTCGCGCATCGCCTGGTGCGCCGCCGCCAGCGGCGTCAGCCCTTCCTCGATGTTGCGCTCGACGTTCTCCACCACCACGATCGCATCGTCGACCACGATGCCGATCGCCAGCACCAGGCCGAACAGGGTCAGCGTATTGATCGAGAAGCCCAGCAGGTACAGCGCGCCGAAGGTACCCACCACCGAGACCGGCACCGCGATCAACGGGATGATCGACGCACGCCAGGTCTGCAGAAACAGGATCACCACCAGCACCACCAGCAGGATGGCTTCGAGCAGGGTGTGGACCACCGCGCTGATCGAGTCGCGCACGAAAATGGTGGTGTCGTACACCGCCTCGTACTTGACGTCGTCGGGGAAGCGCTGGGTCAGCTCGTCCATCTGCGCGATGACCTTGTCGCGGATCTCCAGCGCATTGGCGCCCGGCGCCTGGAAGATGCCGATGCCGACCGCGTTCTTGCCATCCAGCTGCGAACGCAGCGTGTAGTCGCCGGCGCCCAGCTCCAGGCGCGCGACGTCGGACAGCCGCACGATCTGGCCATCGCTACCGGTCTTGAGGATGATGTCGCCGAATTCCTTTTCGCTGCGCAGCCGGCCCTGGGCATTGATCAGGGTCAGGAACTTGCTGTCGGGCATGGGCTCGGCGCCGAGCTGGCCGGCCGAAACCTGCACGTTCTGCTCGCGCATCGCCGCGACCACGTCACTGGCGGTCAGGCCACGCGCGGCCACGCGCTCAGGGTCGAGCCAGGCTCGCATGGCGTAGTCGCCGCCGCCGAACACCTGCGCGTCGCCCACGCCGGGAATGCGCGCCAGCGAATCCTTGACGTGCAGGCGCGCGTAGTTGCGCAGGTACAGCGTGTCGTACTTGCCCTTCGGCGAGGTCAGGTGCACGACCATCAGGAAGGTCGGCGACTGCTTCTGCGTGGTCACGCCTTGCCGCCGCACGTCCTCGGGCAGGCGCGCCTGCGCCTGCGAGACGCGGTTCTGCACTTTCACCGCGGCGTCGTCCGGGTCGGTGCCCGGGCGGAAGGTGATGGTCATCTGCAGCACGCCGTCCGAGCCGGCGACCGACTTGATGTACATCATGTTCTCGACGCCGTTGATCGCCTCTTCGAGCGGCGTGGCAACGGTTTCGGCGATGACCTTGGGGTTGGCACCCGGGTACACCGTGCGCACCACCACCGAGGGCGGCACCACGTCGGGGTACTCGCCGATCGGCAGCATCGGGATGGCGATCAGGCCGGCGGCGAAAATAATGATCGACAGCACCGCGGCGAAGATCGGCCGATCGATGAAGAATCTTGAAAAGTCCATGGGGAAGGTCCTTGGGTGGTATGGCCGGCGCGCCGGATCGTGGATCCGGGCAGTGCCGGCCCGACGCCGGCCCCTTCAAGAGGCCGGCGCGTGGAAACGCCTGCGGCGGTGACGCGGGGTCAGTTCATCGCGGTCTTGTTGGCCGCGGCCGGCGCCGGGACCATCGAGATCGCCTTGGCATCGACCGGCATGCCGGGCATGAAGATCTTCTGCACGCCGTCGATGACCACGCGGTCGCCGGCGGCCAGGCCGTCGCTGACGATGCGCAGGCCCTCGGCCGTGCGGCCGAGCTGCACGTCGCGGCGCTGCGCCTTGCCGTCCTTGTCGACGACGTAGACGTACTTGCGGTCCTGGTCGGTGAGGATGGCCTTGTCGTCCACCAGCACCGCCTTGAACTCGCCGCTGCCCAGCAGCTGCACGCGGGCGTACAGGCCCGGAGTGAAGTTGCGCTGGGCGTTGTCGAGCACCGCGCGCACGCGGATGGTGCCGGTGGTTGCGGCGAGCTGGTTGTCGAGGAAGTCGACGCGGCCGGTGTGCGGGTAGCCGTCCTCGCCGACCAGGCCGATGCGCACCGGCAGGCTGCCGTCGCGCTCGCTCGGGCGTTCGCCGCTGCGCGCCATCTGGCCGTAGCGCAGGAAGGTCGCCTCGTCGGCATCGAAGTAGACGAAGACCTTGTCCTGCGACACCACCGTGGTCAGCACGCTGGCGGCATCGCCGGCGCTGACCAGGTTGCCGGCGGTGACCAGGGCGCGCCCGGCACGGCCGTCGATCGGCGCACGTACGCGCGTCCAGTCGAGGTTGAGGCGGGCGGTGGCGACCGCCGCTTCGGCGGCGAGCACGTCGGCGGCGGCCTGGTCCGAAGCGGCCTTGCGCTGCTCCCAGGTCTCGGTGGAGATCGCCTGCTGGTCGGCGAGCTTGCGCGCACGCGCAGCCTCGCTGCGGCCCAGTTCGGACTGGCTGCGGGCACGGGCCAGGGCGGCCTGGGCGCGATCCAGTTCGGCCTTGTAGCTGCGGTCGTCGATGGTGAAGAGGACATCGCCCTTCTTCACTTCCTGGCCTTCGGCGTAGTTGACCTTGTCGATGTAGCCGGACACGCGCGGGCGCAGGTCGACGCTTTCCACCGGCTCGATGCGGCCGGTGAACTCGTCCCACTGCGAAACCTGCTTGACCAGCACCGAGGCGGCACCGACCGCCGGCGGCGGCGGCGCGCCCTGTTCGGCGGCCTGTGAGCCGCAGCCGGCGAGCACGGCGGTGAATACGGCGGCGGCCAGCAGGTTGCGCAGCGGCGCGCGGGCGATGGACGGGAACGGGGTGGCGTTCGTAGTCATGGGGAAGAAACCTCGTGGAGGGAAAGGGGGAGAGGAACACCGGCCAGCTGTCCTGCGACCGGTTGCGAAGCGATTTTCTTGTCGGCGTTGACGATCACCTGCCCCGGCTGGCCACGCCCGGCCAGCAACGACACCGCGCAGCGGCCCACCGCCAGCGGACTGAACCATTCGCTGCAGGCCTCGGCCTTGCGCGCGGGGTTGCACACCGGCTGTTCGACCGACAGCAGCTGCACGCGCACGCCCAACGGCTGCGCTTCTTCGTGCAGCACCTGCGCGAGCATCCGCGTGGCCGATGCGGTCACCGAGGTCTCGCCATGGCCGGCCCAGGGGCGCAACGCGCACGGACTGCCGACCAGCACGTAGCGACCGCCGAGGTCGGCCAGCAGCGGCAGCAGCTGGCGGGCAGCGGCCAGGTGCGGCAACAGATCGCGCTGCAGGCGGCGCAACAGCGCCGAGGCCGGGCGATCGATCAGCCGGCCGCTGCTGAGCGGACTGCCGAGGCTGGCGACCACGGCGGCCAACGGCCGCTCGCGTTCGGCGATGGCCGCGGCCAGGGCTTCGGCGCTTTGGTCATCGGCCACCGAGCCCACCAGGGTTTCCAGCCCGGGCGCGTCGGCGAAGCGACGGCGCAACGCCTTCAGGCGCTCGCCGCTGCGGCCGACCGCCAGTACCCGGCTGCCGGCTTCCAGCAGGGCAGCGACCACGCCACCGCCCACCGTGCCGGTCCCGCCGAGCACCAGCACCTCAGGCTGGAGTATCCCGCTCATGGGACTTTAACTCCCGAAATCGGAACAATCCGGATGCCGCCATGACGGTCCAGGCGACGCGCCGACAGGCGCAGGTTGCCCCCGCCCTGTCGTTGCGGTGGTGGAGTGAATTCGCGAAAAGCCTGCAATCCACGCGCATTTACGTTGAGCTCGACCGGGTCGAACGCGGTTTCGAGCGCTTGCTTACGGGACGGCGGCAAGCCGAACAGACGACGCAGCCACATGGCGCACCTCGGGGGGAATCTGGAATGGCGCCAAGTTACGCCCCAAAGCCGCACTTGATTAGTCCGGATTTAGGGGAATAATCGTCCCGGTGACGGTCTAATCGTCCCAACCCGGCCGTCTCCCCCCTCCCCCGTTCCGGAGAGCCCCCGCATGACCCGCGATCTCAACGAGACCCTGATCTTCGTCAAGGTGGTCGAACAAGGCAGCTTCATTGCTGCCGCCAACGCGCTCGGCCTGCCCAAGACCACTGTCAGCCGCAAGGTGCAGGAACTGGAGCAGCGCCTCGGCGCGCGCCTGCTGCACCGGACCACGCGCCGCATCGGCCTGACCGAGGCCGGCTCGGTGTACCACGAACATTGCCAGCGCATCGCGCGCGAGCTGGAAGAAGCAGAGAGTGCGGTCGGCCAGTTGCAGTCCGGCCCGCGCGGCTGGCTGCGCTTCACCGTGCCCTACTCGATCGGCATCACCTGGATCGCGCCGCTATTGGGCGAGTTCCACGCGTTGTATCCGGAAATCCAGCTCGACATGCACCTGGGCAACGAGAAGCTCGACCTGATCGCCGGCGAGGCGGATCTTGCGCTGCGCGTCGGCTCGCTGCCCGATTCCAACCTGGTGGCGCGCAAGCTCGGCAGCCTGCGCACGCAGGTGTTTGCCAGCCCGGCCTACATCGAGCGTTATGGCGAGCCGCTGCATCCGGACGAGCTGCAGTTCCACCGCACGCTGGCGATGCGCAAGAGCCGCACCAACACGGTCAGCAACAACCGCTTCTATTGGTCATTGAGCGATGGCACGGAGTTGCGCGACTTCGCGGTCAACCCGCTGATGGTCGCCAACGACCCCTCGGCCTTGAACGGTGCGCTGCTGTGCGGCGAAGGCCTGATGCTCACCGGCGACGTGATGGCCAAGCCGTTCATCGAGTCGGGCATGATCCGCCGCGTATTGGCCGGCTGGACCGGACCGGAAGTGGACTTCAATGCGGTCTTCGCCGGTGGCCGGCTGATCTCGCCGAAGGTGCGCGCCTTCGTCGACTTCCTGGTCGACAAGCTCAACTTCGACGCCAACTACATGATGGCGCAGTGCCCGGCCGCCAAGTTGGCCGCCGCGCAAGCGCGGCAGGCAGAGCGGCAGGCCGAGGAAGCGGCCGAAGACGCGGCCGAGGAGGAAGTCGAGTTGCTGCTGGAGAAGGTGGCGCGCTGAAACCGGCGCGGCCGTTTCAGCGCAGGCTGCACTTGGCCATCGCGGCCGAGCCCTGCAGCGCATAGGCGGCGACCGGCGAACCCTCGGGCCCGCGCAGTTGCAGCACGGTGTGGTCTGCCGAGGCCAGCAGCTGCACGGGCTGGGGCGAGCGGCCCGTGGTCAAGGCCACGGTGTTGCCGGTGCGTTGGTGGCGGAACTCCAGGTTGCCCTGCGCCCGGATCACCCGGCCACTGCCGTCGGCATTGAAGACGAGCGCATCGCGGTCAGCCGAGGTCCCGCTCGCGGATTCGCACAGCACCCAGGTGGTGCCCGCCAGCCAGTCGCCCGCGGTTTGGGCCGAAGCGGCGAAGCTGGCGAGACCGGCAACGCCGGCGAGCAGGAATCGGTACATGGTCAATCTCCGCTGTGCGCAGCGGCGAAGCGCGCCGCGCGTGGATAAAGCCGGACGTGTTGCCGGTTGCCAACGCATGTTAGGAACTGCCCACCGCCAAGGCTCTACGACGATTCAAACGCCGTGGCCGATCAGATGAAGACGGTCTATCCCAAGCGCGCGTACCGGCTCGGCGACTGCCCCACGCGCCGGCTGAAGGCGATGCTGAAGGTGCTGGCCGATCCGTATCCGACGCGTTCGGCGACCTCGGCAACGGGCAGCCCCTCCTGGCGAAGGAGCTGCTTGGCGATTTCCATGCGCCAGGCCAACAGATACTCCATTGGCGCCACGCCCACCGTGCGCGTGAAGCGGTCATAGAAAGCCGAACGGGACAGCGCGGCCACCTCCGCCAGTTCGCCGACGGCCCACGCGCGGTCCACGTGCGCATGCATTTTCCTGAGCGCCAAGGTCAACCGTTCATCGCCCAGGCCGCGCAGCAGGCCCGGGGGCGCACTGCCCGCCGTCGTTGAACGCATCGCTTCGATGAGCAGCATGCCGGCCAGCCGCGAAAGCATGTAGTCGCTGCCAGGCTGCGGGTTCTCGTATTCGTCGCCCACCATCTGCACCAGTTGCGCCAGGCGCGTGGAGCCCCGCACGTGGACCACCGGCGGCAGCAGGGACACGAGGAGCCCGGGGTCGGCGCCGTCGAACATGAAAGCACCGCCGAGCGAGCGCATGTCCGGCCTTCCCCCGGGTTCCCCGTGACGCCGCTCGCCCTGGCCGCCCGGCGTCCGCTTCGGGTCGATGAAGACCGGTGGCGCCGGCACGAAGCTGGAGAGCGTGAAGCCGGGCGTGGTCGGCAGCAGGACGAAATCGCCCTCGCCGAGGGTGATCGGCGCGTGCCCATCGACGGCGAGCAGGCACCCGCCCTCCAGCATGATGCAAAAGCCGGGATGGCCGTATTCGGAATAGCGCACGGCCCAGTTGCCCTTGCCGCTGATGATGTTGGCCAGGACGGCGCGCGGCTGCAGCAGCCTGACGACTTCGGAGAGCGGATCGGTCATGCCGGCGAAATGGACGATCGCTAAAGAAACAAGGATGTTTCAGCGTATATCATCCGGCGATCCTCCCATATCGTGCATTTCGCCTCAACCACCTCCCACCTCTCTGATTGGAGTGAACGATATGAAGACGGTTCTGATCACCGGTTGCTCGTCCGGCTACGGCCTGGAAACCGCACGCCATTTCCATGCGCAAGGCTGGAACGTCATCGCCACCATGCGCCAGCCGCGGCAAGGCCTGCTGCCCCTCTCGGACAGGATCCGGCTGCTGGCCCTGGACGTCACCCGCCCCGACAGCATTGCCAGCACGATCGAGGCCGCCGGTCCCATCGACGTGCTGGTCAACAATGCCGGCATCGGCGTCGTCGGCGCCTTCGAAGCCACGCCGATGGCCACGGTCCGCGAGGTCTTCGACACCAACACCTTCGGCGTCATGGCGATGATGCAGGCGGTCATTCCGCAGTTCCGCCAGCGCAAGGCCGGGGTGATCGTGAACGTGACCTCCAGCGTGACGCTCGCCGCCATGCCGCTGGCCGGCGTGTATACCGCCAGCAAGGCCGCCATCGAGGGGCTCACCGGCTCGGTGGCCTTCGAACTGGCGGCCTTCGATATCCGCGTCAAGCTTGTCGAGCCCGGCTACGCGCCGACGACCCGCTTCACCGAAAACGGCGGCGCCCGCATGCAGGGCTTGATCCCCGACGCCTACGTGCCTTTTGCCCAGCCCATCTTCGAGGCTTTTGGCAAGCCGGCGGCGGTGACGACGGAGACCGACGTGGCCCAGGCCGTGTGGCAGGCCGCAAACGACACCTCGCAACGCCTGCGCTTCGCGGCCGGCGCCGATGCCGTGGCGCTTGCCCGGGCCCAGCGCAGCGAGCCCCTCCCTGCGTAATGAAGAAGGGCCGCACGAGGCGGCCCTTCCCTGCATCGCCGGGGCGAGCGCGTACTCAGTTCGCTCCGCTGGTCCCCGCCGAACCCTCGCGCAGCGGGATCAGGTGGATCTCGACGCGGCGGTTCTTGGCGCGGCCGGCATCGGTGCCGTTGTCGGCGATCGGCATGCGCTTGCCCATGCCCAGCACTTCCATGCGCTCGCGCTGCACGCCCTGCGCGGCCAGGTATTGCGACACCGAGCTGGCGCGCTGCTCGCTCAGGCGCTGGTTGACCGCGTCGCTGCCGATGCTGTCGGTATGGCCGACGACCTCGACCATGGTCTGGTTGTACTCCTTGAGCGTGGCCGCCACGCCGTTGAGGGCGCTGTAGAACTCCGGCTTGAGCGTGGACTTGTTGAAATCGAAGGTCACCCCGTCCGGCAGGTTGAGGGTGATGTTGTCGCCCTGGCGCGTCACCTCGATACCGGTGTTGGCGGTGCGCTCGCGCAAGGCGCGCTCCTGCCGGTCCTGGTATTGCCCGATCGCCGCGCCGCCGAGCGCGCCGATGCCGGCACCGACCATCGCGTGCTGGCGGCGTTCGGTGGCGCTGTCGCCGGTGAGCAGGCCGCCGGCCACGCCGATCGCCGCGCCGATCAGCGCATTGCGGCCGGTCTTGTTCTGTTGCTGGGTCGGATTGCCGTACGGGTCCTGCTGCACATAGGAACCGCCCGTGGCGCAGGCCGACAAGGCCAGTGCGGTGGCGGCGGCGAGACAAAAGGGCTTGCTTGCTGCTCGGAACATGGAGGTCCTCCTTGAGGATGCGGCTTGAATGGCCCCGAGCATAAACAGCAAGCCGCCACCGCGGCATGAGGAAAGGGCTTCGCACCGGCTGCGCATCCGGCCGGCGTTCAGTAAGGTCGCCGCGACCTCACGCGGCGGCGCGCATCCGCGCGTAGGCCGCCAACGCCTGCTTGCGTCCTTCGTCCAGGTCCACGATCGGCGCGGCGGGGTAGCCGGGCGCATGGGCCTTCAAACGCTCCGGATGTTGCCAGGGCGCAAAGCGCTGTGCCGCCGGCAACGCCGCCAGCTCGGGCAACCAGCGCGCGATATAGCGCGCCTGCGGATCGAAACGCCGCGCCTGCGCCAGTGGATTGAACACGCGAAAATACGGCGCGGCATCGGCGCCGGTCCCGGCCACCCACTGCCAGCCCAGCGTGTTGTTGGCCAGGTCGGCATCGACCAGCGTGTCCCAGAACCAGCGTGCGCCCACGCGCCAGTGCTGGCGCAGGTGCTTGCACAGCAGGCTGGCGACGATCATGCGCACGCGGTTGTGCATGTAGCCGGTGGCCCACAGTTCGCGCATGCCGGCATCGACGATCGGGATCCCGGTGCGCCCCTGCTGCCAGGCCAGCACCGCGGCATCGTCGGCGGCGGCCCAGGGGAAACGATCGAAGCGCGCGTCGAGGTTGTGCTCGGCGGTATGCGGGAAGTGGTGCAGCAGGTGATGGGCGAAATCGCGCCAGCCGAGTTGGCGCTCATGGGCGGCCCGGTCAGCCTCGCCCGCCGCCCCGCTGGACGCTTGCAGCGCATGCACGACGCGCCATGGCGCGATCTCGCCGAAATGCAGGTGCGGCGACAGCCGCGAGGTGCCGGTGCGGTCCGGCAGGTCGCGTTGTTCGCGATACCCGTGCAAGGCCCCTTCGACGAAGGCGGCGAGCAGCTCGTGCGCGCCCGCCTCGCCGGGTTGCCAGCGCGTCCAGAACTCCCGGTCCCAATGCGGCGAGGGCTGCAGGCCCCAGGACGCCAGCGCGTCGCAGCGAAGCGCCGGTGGCGCCGGCAACTGCGCCGGGGCCCGCCATGGCGCCGGCAATCGCCATTGCCCCAGTGCGTTGCGCCAATAGGGGGTGAACACCTTGTACGGCCCGCCCTGCTGGGTCGCCAACTCCCATGGCTCGAACAACAACGCGCCGTTGAAACTTTCGCAGGCGATGCCCTGCTCGCGCAGCGAGCGCTTGATGCGCGCATCGCGCGGCTGCGTGGCCGGTTCGTACTTGCGCGTCCAGTACACCGCTTCGGCGCCGCATTCGGCGATGACCTCGGCCAGCACCTGCGCACTGTCGCCGCGGCGCAGCAGCAGGTCCGAACCGCGCGCCTGCAGGTCGTCGCGCAAGGCCTGCAGCGAGCGCTGTAACCAGGCATTCGACGCCGCGCCGGGCGGCCATGCGCCCTCTTCATGCGGGGCGTGGATATACAACGGCAGCGGCACCTGCCCGGCTTCCAACGCGGCGCGCAGGGCCGGCTGGTCATCCAGGCGCAGGTCGCGCCGCAGCCACACCACCGCTGTCTTCATCGGGCGTCCATCGCAACAGATCGGCGCATGATAGCGGCGCGCTTGCCCGCCCGATGCGACGACGGCCGGGCAAGCCCGGCCGTCGTCGTAGGGAGGCGAACCGGCGAACCGGCGTTACAACCGATAGCTGAACCCCAGCAAGTACTGCCGGCCGTACTCGGTGTATTCCTCGGGCAGGAACAGGCCGGTGCTGTTGGTCGCCTCGCTGACTTCGGTGCGGAATGCCTCGTTGGTCAGGTTGTTGACCTGGAACATCACCTGCAAGCCGTTCAACGCGCTCGATTCCGGGAAGGCGTAGCTCAGCTGCAGGTCCACGGTGCGCTCGCTCAGCGTGTTGCGGTACTGGCGCTGGCCGAACAGCGAGGAGTACTCGCCGCGGTACGGGTCGCGGTAACGCTGGCTGATGCGCGCGCCGAAGCCGTACTTCTCATAAAACAGCGTGGCGTTGGCGACCACCTTGGACAGGCCCGGGATGGTGTCGGTGCCCGGCGTGGTGTCGTTCGGGTCCGGATCGATCGAGGACTCGGTATACGAACCGTTGAGCTGGATGCCGAAGCCATCGAGCACGCCGGGGAACATGTCGCCGGTCAGGGTCAGCGCCGCTTCGACGCCGCGCATGTAGCCGCCGGTGCCGTTGGCCCAGGTCGAGAAGGTGCCGATGTTGGAGACCGGCGTTTCGCCGTCCGGGTCATAGCCGCTGAAGTCCCACGGCAGGGTCTGGCGGTAGATGTAGGTGTCCAGGTCCTTGTAAAACAGGGCCACGCTGGCGTAGCTGGCCGTGCCCATGTACTTCTCCAGCGACAGGTCCACCGCGTTGGCGCGGTAAGGCTGCAACGTCGGGTTGCCGCCGCTGCCTTCCCACAGGCTGGTGGTCTGGCTGACCGCGGCGCTGGAATCGGCGCTGAGGTAGTTGATCGGCGCACGCATCATCTGCTTGGCCGCGCCGAAGCGGGTCATCCAGCCGCCGCCGAAATCGAACACCAGGTTCAGGCTCGGCAGGGCGTCGTTGTAGCGCGCGCCCAGGGTCTGGCTGCCGGTGATCGCGCCGCCATTGGCGTTGAAGCCGGTCGAGGACTGGTCGGTGCTGATGTACTGCATGCCGGCGTTGCCGCGCACGCGGATGCGCTCGGTCAGGTCCATGTCGATGTTGGCGCGCACGTAGTACGTGTTGACGTCCTCGTCGACGACGTAGTCCTTGCGCAGGTCGTCGTTGCTCTCGGAAATGGCCACGTCGTAGTACGAGTCCAGCAGGCCGCGCGGATTGAACGAGAGGATGTTGCCCATGCCGACGAAGCCCAGCGAGGCCGGCGACATCAGCAACGCCGGATCGACCAGGGCCGGCCCGTCGCGCAGGGTGGCGAAGTACACGTCCGAACGCTTGTCCTTGCTGCGGCGGTTGATGTTCACGCCGAGGTCGAAGCTGCGCACGATCGCGGTGTCCACGTCATAGGTGAACTGCACGCGCCCGGCTTTGATCTCGTCCTTCTGCCAGGAATTCTCCAGGCGCCCATCGTGGCCGTAGTTCTGCACGTCCCACAGGTAGACGCTGTTGGGATCGGCCAGGTCGGCCAGCGAGTAGCGGCCGTAGCCGGCACTGATCGGGACCTGGAAGCCGACGTCCTGCGGGTCGAGCAGGCCGGCATAGGTTTCCAGCTGCGACTGCTCGCGCTCGGCACGCGAATAGTTCAGGTCCAGACTCAGCGTCCACGGCGCGTAGCTGATGGTGTTGGTCCAGCCGGCCGAGAGCAGCTTGTCGGTGCGGGTGTTGTTGTCGTTGCGCACCAGCGGCTGCACGCCGGTCTGGGTGCCGCTGGTGATGATCGGATAGCCGTTGCGCTCGGTGGTGGAGATGTTCTCGTACCCGGCGGGCTGGCCGTTCATGCCGGTCCAGTAGGCGTCGTTGGTCCACATCGCGCCGTGCATCACTTCGTCCTGGTCGAACTTGGACCAGTAGACGTCGAGGATGCTGTGGAAGTGTTCGTTCGGCTTGAACTCGAAGGCCGCCATCACGCCGTCGCGGGTGAGGTCGCGCGACTTCACCCAGGCCTCCTGGCCCTGCAGCGCGATCGCGTCGGCCGGCTTGCCCGGCTGCGAAGCGCCCCACACATCGGTGTTGGCCCACCACCATTCCTTGTAGTGCTGCTCCTGAAACGGCGAATTCAGCCGCGCCACGCCCAGCGCCACGCCGAAGGTGTCGTCGGCGAACTGGTCCACGTAGGAGGCGCTGGCGCGATAGCCCTTGTCGTCGCCATCGGCGCTCAGGTCGCCCAGCGAATTCTTCTCCAGGTTGCCGGTGACCACGATGCGGCGCTCGGACAGGTCGAGCGGGCGGATGGTCTGCAGGTCGACGGTCCCCGACAGGCCCTGGCCGATGACCGCCGCGTCGGCGGTCTTGTAGACGGTCACGCCGTTGATCAACTCGGCCGGGTACTGGTCGAACTCCACGCCGCGGCTATCGCCGGTGCTGACCTGTTCGCGGCCGTTGAGCGTGGTGCCGACGAACTGCTCGGACATGCCGCGGATCTGCACGACCTGCGAGCGGCCGTCCACGCGCTGGGTGGCGATGCCGGGCAGGCGCGAGATGGAGTCGGCGATGCTGATGTCGGGCAGCTTGCCGATGTCCTCGGCCGAGATGGCCTCGACGATCGAGGTCGATTCGTTCTTGGTGGCGACGGCCGATTCGATGGCCGCGCGGATGCCGGTGACCTGGACCGCGTCCAGCGTGGTCGGGTCGGCAGTGGTGGCCTGTTGGGCCTGGGCGGTCGCACTGGCGCCGAGCGCAAGCGCGCAGGCCAGGACCAAGCTACGACGATGCAACATCCCGCGCGGGGACAGGGTCGCGTTACGCATTCGGCTCCCTCCAGCCTCGATGACAGCGCTGTAATATCGGCGAGCGGAATCGATTGTCAACTTTTCGTTACATGACGCACTGCCGCGGCCGCGAGAACCAGAAGCGGCAATGTCATCGCGCTGCGGACGCAGCGCGCGTTGTCGCGTCGCAGCAAGTCCATTGCGCGGCGGGTCATGCGCCGGCACTCTCCGCCGGCGACGACTGCCGCCGGCGGCGAAATGCACGCACGCGACCTAGAACCGCAGCGAGTAGCGCGCCTGCAAGGCGTGGTCGCGCACCGAGTCGGCGTACTGTCCGTCATAACCGAAGTACAGTGAACCGTTCGGGGTGACCCTGGCGGTCACGCCCAGCGATGCCACCGTGGTCTGCTTGGCGACCGGCAGGCCGTTCACCGTGAACGCATCGCCGCCACGCCAGTTGAGCGTGGCCGCGGGCAGGCGATCGCCCGATGCGAAGCGGCGTCCGATCGAGCCTTGCAGCTGCAGCCAGTCGGCCTCCTGGCCACTGCTGCGCAGATCCATCCCGAAGCGCAGGCCGACGGTGGAGAAATCGACACGCGCACTGTCCTTGGCTGCCGCGAGTGCAGCCACCCCACCCCGCTCCTGGAACGCATCGCGACTCAGCCAAGCGCGCGCCCATTCGGCATAGGGGGCCCACTCGCTCGCGCCGAACGCGAAGCGGTAGCTCGCCTCGACCGCGAACTGCGTGGTACGCGCATCGTAGGACGCCTGCGTGCGGTCGGAGAAACCGTCGAAGGCAATCGTGCGGTCCATGCGGACGGCATTGCCCGACCAGCCCAGGCTCGCCGCCGCGTTGAAGCCGCCCCAGTTCTGCCCCGCATACATCCCTGCCTGGGTGCCGCGAATGCGGCTGCGGTCCGTGCCGAAGCGGCCATCGCCGCGCGTTGCGCCACCCAGCAAGCCAAAGCGCAGGCCCGACTCGAAACGGTGGTCATAGCCGAAAAGCAGGCTGTTGCCTTGCGCGCTGGCGGCCGCCGCATTGCCATCGCCAGGGAGGCTGGACGAGGTGGTCTGCACATCGGCCCACACGCCCCGCGAGGTCTTGCCCGGCGGATCGGCGGCAAAGGCGCCGCGGCCGGCGCGCGCGCGGTCGAATGCCACTTCGCGCCAGCGGCGGCCCTGCTCGAACAGCAGCGTGTTGAGGCTGGCGTGGCTGGCGCCACTCAATGCGTCCAACGCGGTCATCGCCTGCCCGGGCGAGAGCTGGGTCAATACACGCGGAAGGCCCTGGGCGATCGACAGCCGGTCGGCCGCCATCGCCGCGGCACGCTGGTTGGGCGTGCGCGCATGGGCGGCCAGCAGCTGTCCGCGCGTGACCTGCAGCGCGGCTGCGCGCGCCGAGTACGTCAAGCCGAAGGCGAGGAAAGGCGACAAGGCGCCCTGCTCGACCGCAGCGAAGCGACCTTCGACGCCGCCAGCTGCGTACAGCAGATCGTACGACTGCCCGAGCCAATAGCGCCCGGGCGCATGCGAGACCACCACCCGGCCGCCTTCCAGCCGCGCCGTGCCACTGACCTCGAGCCGGTCCGAACGGCCGTCCGCATCCACTTCGGCCAGGTAGGTCGAGCCCGCCGCCTGCACGTAGTTGCCCTGCACCGCCAACGTGCCGATCGAGTTGCCCGGCGCCAGGGTGCCGGCCATGTGCACATCGCCAACGATGCGCCCGCTGCCTTGCAGTCGCCCGGCGGGCAGCACCGGCAGCGCCGCGCTGGCCAGCACGCCATCGACCTGCAGCGTGCCGCCCTCGACCCGCGCTGGATACGCATTGTCGCCGGTCAGTTCGAGCGCACCCTCGCGCACGCGCAAGCCTGCGAAACGGTTGCGTCCGCTCAGGCGCAAGATGCCCGGTCCGGACTTGATGAGCGCGCCACTGCCACCGATGTCGTTGCGCCAGTCGTCCCAGGCCGCGCCCTGCCATACCTGGGCGCCGCCGGCGCGCTGGTGCATCTGCACGTCCGTGTCGACCAACAACTGGGCCGGCCCGTCGATGGCCTTGCGCAGGTTGATCAGGCCCCAGCCATACACCTCGTCCGGGCCCGGTGCACCCAGGTCGGTCGCCGTGGTCAGCGCGATATCGCGCACCTGGGTCACGGTGAGATAGGGAAACCGCTGCAGCAACAGCCCGATCGCGCCGCTGACATGCGGGCCGGCCATCGAGGTGCCGGTCTTTTCCTGGTAGCCCATCGTCGGCGGCACGTCGCCGCCGTGCCATTCCAACGGTCCTTCGCCCGCGACCTCGCCAACCAACCTGCCGCCTGAACTGCCCGAGACCACGGTCGAATAGATGTCGGTGCCCGGCGCGGAGATACACCACATCCGCGTATACGCGCAGATGCTGGAGCCGGGCTCGATTTCGTACGACTTATTGTCCGCGGTGCGCCGCACATTGGCCACGCTGAGCCAATAGGGTTGCGCGTCGGGCCGGAACGCGGGCAGTCCGGAATAGAGATTGGCGATGCGCCCGTAATCGTTGCCCAGCGTCACCACGTTGAGCACGCCATGGCGCATGGCGCCGTCGGCATAGGCGTCGTACATCGCCTTGTTCTGCCGGTACTCCTGCTCCAAGGCCGCAACCGTGTTTGCCGATGTCGGCTGCGCGGGCACGGGATTCCAAAGTTCGACGTTGGCCATCTTTGCCCCATGCTCGCGCAACTGGGCGTAGAACGACTCGATCACCTCCGGCAAGTAGTTCCATGAAGAATCGGCGACGTAATGCTGCCGCCACTGGCCATTCGACAGGACCCACTGATTCAGCAGCGCGGTGGCGTGGAAGTTCGCGGCCACCGCGCGTGCATCGAAGGCGACGCCATGCATCCCCCGGCCGTCGCGCGCAGCCACGATCGTACCTGTGGTGTGGGTACCGTGATCACGGTATTTGTCCACCGCATACGCTGCGCCGGCAGGCAGCCGGACGAACTCGATGGCTTGGTTCAACTGATCGCCGCGCGTCGCAAGACATTTGTCGTTGCCCCGCAGCACGAGGCGTTCGGAAGACGACGTGCACCCCGGCTCGGCCAGCCGCAAAGCCACATGGCCGCGCCCGGCGAACTCGGGGTGCTGGAACGCAGTGCCTTCGTCGTACTGGCCGATCGAGATGCCCTTGCCGGTCAGCCCGCGCGCATAGGCGTGGTGCGCGTTGATGGCCTCCAGCCCCCAAACGCGCTTGAATTCCTCGCTTTTCCAACTGTCCGGCTGGCCGATGCGTCCCGCTTCCTGGGCGAGCACCGGCGACGGGCAGGACAGCAGCCCGCACACCAGTACCGCGCCGATGGCGCGCGCCAGGCAACGGATACCATGGAAGCCGCCGACCTCACCCGGTGCCCTGGAGGAGATTTCCCGGCGGGAGAAGGCGAGCGGGCCATGCGGGGTCGAATGGGAATGCAGGTTGCAATAACGCATGAGGACTCCAATGGCGATGGACCTGTGCCGGGAAACGCACTGGTGTGCAGGTTTCCTCGGGGCGCGTTCTCGGGCACGTTGCCCCTGGGCTGGCCGTCGCCACGGCGAACGTTCGGACATTCCGTTCAGGCTTGGGGTAGAGACGGCCGTTGGCGATGACGCTCGAGCGACAAACTAAGGCGCAGGCTTTATGCGCTCGCCGAGAAAAAAAGCATCGCCACACATCCGAAGAGAAAAATCTCATGCAGATACTGTGGATGCGGACGAACGCTCTCTAGAACCGCAGCGACCCGCGCACCTGCAAGGATTGGTCACGCAGCTGGTGGGCGAAGGTACCCTCGTAGCCGAAGTACAGCAGGCCATTGCGGCTGACGCGTGCCGTCACGCCAAGCGCCGCCACGGTGGTCTGCTTGGCGACCGCCAGCCCGCTGATCGTGAACGCCTCGCCACCCCGCCAGTTCAACGTGGCCTGCGGCTGGCGATCGCCCGAGGCGAAGCGTCGCCCGAGAGCGCCGTGCAGGCGTAGCCATGCAGTTTGTTGGCCATTGGCCCGCAAGTCCCAGCCCCAGCGCAAGCCGAGGGTCGAGAAATCGACCTGGCCCTGCTCACGCCCGCCACTCAACGCTGCCATGCTGCCCAGTTCCTGGAATGCATCGCGATCGACCCGGGCCCGGACCCACTCGGCGTAAGGCGTCCAATCGCTGGCGCCCAACGCGAAACGATAGCTGACCTCCGCCGCCAGCTGCCGCGTGCGCGCGTCGTAATCGGCGTGGGTGCGGTCGGAAAAGCCGTCGAAGGCTATCGTGCGATCCATGCGAATGTCGCTTCTCGACCAGGCAAGGCTCGCGGCGAGGTTGAACCCACCCCCAGTTCTGGCCCGCATACACGCCCAACTGCGTGCCACGGATGCGGCTGCGGTCCTTGCCGAAGGTGCCATCGTTGCGGCTTGCGCCAGCGAGCACGCCAAGCCGAAGGCCCGATCCGAAGCGTTGGTCGTAACCGAGCAATACGCCATCGCCCTGGATGCTGGCCGTTGACGCATTGCCGTCGCCGGGCAACTTCGTCGAGGAGGCGAGCCATGCTGCCCAAGCCCCCTGAGCCGGCTCTGCAGGCGCGTCGGCGGCGAATGCACCGCGGCCGGCGCGCGCCCGCTCCAACGCGGCCTCGCGCAGCCGCTCGCTGTCTTCGACCAACAGCGTACTCACGCTTGCGTGGCTGGCACCATGCAACGATTCCAGCGCGGACATCGCCTGGGCTGGCCACAGCTGCGTCAGTGCGCGCGGCAAGCCTTGGTCGATGGCCAAGCGGTCGGCGGCCCATGCCGCCGCACGTTGGTTCGGCGTACGCGCATACGCGCCCAGCAGCTCGCCGCGCGTGACCTGCAGCCCGGCGGTGCGCGCCGAGTAAGCAAGACCGAAGGCGAGGAAGGGCGGCAGTCCCCCTTGCTCCACCGAGGCAAAACGCCCTTCGACCCCTTCGCCGGCATGCAGCAAGTCGAACGATTGCCCCAGCCAGTACTGGCCCGGCGCCTGCGCGACCACGACGCGGCCGCCTTGCAGTTGTGCCTTTCCAGTGACCTCGATCAGATCCGAATGACCGTGCGCGTCCACTTCCGCCTGATAGGTCGAACCCGGTGCCTGCACGTAGTTGCCCTGCACCGCCAACGTGCCAATCGAGTTGCCGGGCGCCAGGGTGCCGGCCATGTGCACATCGCCAACGATGCGCCCGCTGCCTTGCAGTCGTCCGGCGGGCAGCACCGGCAGCGCCGCGCTGGCCAGCACGCCATCGACCTGCAGCGCTCCGCCTTGCACCTGCGCTGCAAAGGCGTTGTCGCCCGTAAGCTCCAGGACACCCTCGCGCACACGCAGACCGCCGAAGCGGTTGCGCCCGCTCAGGCGCAAGATGCCGGGGCCGGACTTGATCAACGCGCCGGTGCCGCCAATGTCGTTGCGCCAGTCATCCCAGGCATTGCCTTGCCACACCTTCGTACCGCCGGCGCGCCGCGTCATCTGCACCTCGGTGTCGACCAGCAACTGTCCGGGACCGTCGATCGCCTTGCGCAAATCGAGCAGGCCCCAGCCATAGACCTCATCCGGTCCCGGCGCGCCAAGATCCCGTGCGGTGGTGAGCAGCACGTCGCGCAGCTGGGTCACGGCCAGATAAGGGAACCGCTCCCGCAACAGGCCCACGGCACCGGCGACGTGTGGCGCGGCATTGGAGGTGCCGCTCTGGACGTCGTAGGTCATCTGCGGCTTGCCTTCGCCCCGCTCCCAGTACGACGGTGCGCCGGATGCCGCATCACCGACCAGCCGCCCGCCGGAACCGCCGGACACTGACGCCGAATAGGTATCCGTACCGGGCGCGGAAATGCACCACATCCGGGTATAGGCGCAAAGACTGGAGCTTTTGTCGATCACCAAGGCGCCGGCCTGATCTCGCTTCAGGTTGGCAACGCTGAGCCAGTACGGCTGGGCATCGGGACGGAAAGCCGGAATCCCGGAGAAGGCGTTGGCGACATTGCCTTCATCGTTGCCCAGCGTTACCACGTTGAGGACGGAATATCGCTTGGCGCTGTCGGCCAGGGCGTCCATCTCCGCCTGCATCATCCGATACTGCTGCTCGATCGCCGCGCGCCCGCCTGCCGGATGCGGCGGCTCGGGGGCGGGCACCCACAATTCCAGGTTCGCCACCTCGGCGCCGTGTTCGCGCAGTTGCCGGAAGAAGGCGTCGATCTCCGGCGGACCCCTGAGGCCCGACGAATCGGCAATGGGATCCATGGCCTCGGTTTCCGGATTCCATTTCGACAGCGAGGCCGCCGGATGGAAACGCGCGATCACCAGCCGCGACTCGAATGCGACGCCGTGCATGCCTTTTCCGTCGCGCACCGCCGCGATGGGACCGGCGGTATGCGTGCCGTGATTTTCGTACTCGTCCCGGATTTCCGGCGCGCCGTCGTCCGTAATGTCCAGCTCGATCAGCTCCTGCAAGGAGTCGCCGGTCGAAGCAAAGCACCTGCCGCTGCCCCACAGCACCGCGCGCGCACCGGTCGCTTCGCAGCCCTGCTGGGCCAGCTTCAGGGCGACGTGGCCCCGCCCGGCGAATTCGGGATGCTGCAGCGCGGTGCCGTTGTCGTAGTGGCCGATCGAGATACCCCGTCCGCTGAGGCCTCGCGCATAGGCGTGGTGGGCATTGATGGCCTCCAGCCCCCAGATGCGTTTGAACTCCTCGCTCTTCCAGCTGTCCGGCAGGCCGACGCGCCCGGTGTCCTGGGCGAGCGCATCCGCGGCCAAGGCCAACAGGCCGCACAACAACGTGGGACAGACCTCATGGACAAGGCGGGCCCGCGTCCCGGCGAGGGCGTGTCGCCCTGCCCGCGGTATCGATAGAAGCTTCAGCTGGGAAGCGACAAGAAGCGTTGTCGTTGCCCATGGGATGTTGCCGATACGCATGGCTGCCTCCGTAGCGTTGGAGAAGACGCATGGAGACGACACGGTGCAGCGCGCCTCCCGCCGGGGACAGGCTGTCCCCTCGGCGGATCACCCTATGGCGCGCGCGCGCCAAGGGGCGCGGCAAAAGTGCCTCGGCGCAGCAGAGAGGCGAAAAATCGCAGACCAGGGCGAGACATCCCCTTCCCTCGTAAGACGCCTGCGCTGGGCGGACAGGACGTAGCGCGCCAGTCGCGCTAGGCCAATGCCCTGTGCGGGCTGCGTGGAGGCGCCCGAGCGTGACCGGCGCGGCGGCGGCTGGCCCTGAGGCCCTTACTCGAAGCTACCTACCGAATCGTGGGCAAGGTTGTCGAACCGGGTGTACTCACCGAAGAACTTCAGCTTGCACGAACCGGTCGGGCCGCCGCGGTGCTTGCCGATGATGATCTCGGCCAGGCCCTTGTCCGGCGAATTTTCCTTGTTGTAGTAATCGTCGCGGTAGATGAAGACGATCATGTCCGCGTCCTGCTCGATGGCGCCCGATTCGCGCAGGTCGGCCATCACCGGGCGCTTGTCGGTCCGCGTTTCCAGCGAGCGGTTGAGCTGGGACAGCGCGATCACCGGCACGTTGAGTTCCTTGGCCAGGCCCTTGAGCGAGCGCGAGATCTCCGAGATCTCGGTGGCGCGGTTCTCGCTGTTGCCCGGCACCGACATCAGCTGCAGGTAGTCGATCACGATCAGCCCCAGGTCGTGCTCGCGCTTGAGCCGGCGCGCCTTGGAGCGCAGCACCTCCGGCGACAGGCCGGGGGTGTCGTCGATGAAGATCTTGGTTTCCTTGAGCATCTTGATCGCGCCGGTGACGCGGGCCCAGTCCTCGTCCTCGAGCTGGCCGGTGCGCAGGCGCGTGGCGTTGATGCGGCCGTTGGAGGAAATCAGGCGCATGGCCAGCTGCGGGGCGGACATTTCCATCGAAAACACCGCCACCGCCTTCTTCGACTTGATCGCCGCGTACTCGGCGATGTTCAGCGCGAAGGTGGTCTTGCCCATCGCCGGGCGCGCGGCCAGGATGATCAGGTCGGTCGGCTGCAGGCCGGCGGTCATCGCATCGAAGTCGTTGTAGCCGGTCGGCAGGCCGGTGATGTTGCCGCCGTTCTCGAAGCGGTTGCGCAGCTCTTCGAAGGCGTCCTTCAACGCGCCGGGCATGGCGACGAAGTCGCTGCGCCCGCGCGCGCCGGCCTCGGCGATCTGGAACACCGCCTTCTCGGCGGTGGCCAGCAGCTCGGCGCTCTCGCGGCCTTCGGGCTGGAAACCGTCGTTGACGATGTTGGTGCCGACCTCGATCAGCTGCCGCAGCACCGCCTTGTCGCGCACGATCTCGGCGTAGGCGCCGATGTTGGCCGCCGAGGGCGTGGTGCTGGCCAGTTCGATCAGGTAGGCGCCGTCGCCGACCTGTTCGAGCTTGCCCTGCGACTCGAACCACTCGCCCAGGGTGACGGCATCGAAGGGACGGCTCTTTTCGGCCAGCTCGCGGATGGCGCGGTAGATCAGCCGGTGGTCGCGGCGGTAGAAGTCGTTCTCGGTGAGCTGGTCGTTGACCCGGTCGTAGGCATCGGGCGCGAGCATCAGCCCGCCCAGCACCGCCTGCTCGGCCTCGACCGAATGCGGCGGCACGCGCAACTGGTCGATGCGCGGCTCGGGCCGATCATCGCGGTCGCGATCGCGGTTGGAACGAAAGCCGGCTCGGGCGGACATGCGGGCGGAAACCTGACACGGGGACGGGGGCAGGAAGGATAGGCAGCCACGGCCCCACTTGCTAGGAACAAGTCTGTGGATAAGCCGTGTACAGCCGGTGCGTGGCGCCCAGGCTGGCCCCGCCCCGTCTCAGTTTCCGCGACAGCTCAGCGCTTCTGGCCGACGCTGGCGATCAGCGCCAGGAACCTGTCGACGTAGCCCTGCAGGAATGTCGAGGTGCCGGCATCGCCGAAGCCGCCCTGGTCGTCGAAGAAGCCGTCCTTGTGCTGCAGGAACACTTCCGGCTGGGCGAGCACGTGCATGTCCAGGTAGGCGAGCACGTTGCGCAGGTGCTGCTGGGCCAGGGCAGTGCCGATCGTGCCGACGGAAATGCCGAGCACCGCCGCAGGCTTGCCGGCAAAGCAGCTGTCGCCGTAGGGGCGCGAGCCCAGGTCGATGGCGTTCTTGAGCACGCCGGGCAGCGAGCGGTTGTATTCGGGGGTGACGAACAGCACCGCGTCGGCCTCGCGCACCTGCTGCTTGAGGCGCTTGCCCTGCTCGGGGTAGGCGTGGTCGAAGTCCTGGTCGTACAGCGGCAGGTCGCCGATCTCGACGTGGGTGAAGCGCGCCTTGCCGCCGAACAGCGGCTCCAGCGCATGCGCCAGCTGGCGGTTGAACGAGTGCTTGCGCAGGCTGCCGACGAACACGGCGATCTTGTACTGGCTCATGGCGGGCTCCGGTGGCGGGAAGGCCCGGTCGAATCTAGCCAGCGGCGCGCTCAAGCCGGGTGAAGCACCGCGCCGGTCGCCGCCGCCCGTGCCTGGCGCCAGCCTTCCTGCCAGGCCTGGAACATCAGCACCGTCCACAGGTGGGTGTGCCACTTGCGCTGGCCGCCGAGGAAGGCCTGCCACGGGCCGGCGATGGCCTCGGCCACGAACACGCCTTCGGCCGCCAGCCGCGACGGGTCCAGCAGCGCCTGCGCCCACTCCCGCAGGTCGCCACGCAGCCAGCTGCTGACCGGCGCGCCGAAGCCGCGCTTGGGCCGGTCGACCATGTGGTCGGGCAGATAGCCGCGCAGGACCTGCTTGAGCAGGTACTTGCTGGTGCCCTGGCGGTATTTGTATTGCAGCGGCAGCGACCAGGCGAACTCGGCCACGCGCCAGTCCAGCAGCGGCGCGCGCGCTTCCAGGCCCACGGCCATGCTGGTGCGGTCGACCTTGCACAGCAGGTCGTCGGGCAGATAGGCGACGAAATCGGCCAGCATCATCGCGTCGGCCGGGGTGCCGGCGCCGTGCAGCGGCTGGGCCAGGCTGTAGAAGGTTTCCGGCTCGTGCGCGCCCTGCACCGCCGCGGCCGGCGTGCGCCAGCGCGAAATGCGGTTGCGGTAGACATCGCCGATGCCGCGCGCGCCAGCTTCGTTGAACAGCACCGCCAGCCCGCCCACGCGCGAGGCCTCGCCACCGGCGCGGCGCGCCAGCACGTCGCGCAGCGGGCCCGGCAACAGACGCAGCATCTGCCAGTTGCGCAGCGCGCGCACGTAGCGCGAATAGCCGAAGAACAATTCGTCGCCCCCGTCGCCGGACAAGGCCACGGTGACGCCGCTGCGCGCCAGCCGGGCGACCAGCGCGGTCGGCACCTGCGAGGCGTCGGCAAAGGGTTCGTCGAACATCTGCGGCAGCTGCGGCACCACGGCCAGCGCATCCCGGCCATCGACATAGAGTTCGGTGTGCTCGCAACCCAGGTGCGCGGCGACTTCGCGCGCCAGCGGCGCCTCATCATGGTGCGAGCCGCTGAAGCCGATGCTGAAACTGCGCACCGGCCGCGCGCTCTGCGCCTGCATCATCGCGGTGACCACGGACGAATCGGTGCCGCCGGAGAGGAACACGCCCACCGGCACGTCGGCGACCATGCGCAGGGCCACGGCGTCGCGCAGCAGCGCGTCCAGTTGCGCCTGCGCGGCGCCGGCATCGCCCTGGAAAGGCTGCGCCAGCGCCGCCTGCATCGCCTGGCGCGCGTCCCAGAATGGCCGCTGCGCCTGTTCGGGGCGATGCGCTTGGGCGCCGGCCGCGATATCGGCGGCCTGCAAGCGCAGGATCCGCCCCGGCATCAGCTTGAACGCGCCGCGGTGGATGCAATGCGGCGCCGGGATGTAGCCCAGCCGCAGCAGCAGCGTGAGCACGTCGTGGTCGACGCCGTTGTCGAAGTCCGGGTGCCGCCACAAGGCCTTGAGCTCGGAGCCGAACACCAGCGTGTCGCCGGCCCAGCCGTAGTACAGCGGCTTCTTGCCGACGCGGTCGCGCGCCAGCTGCAGGCTTTGCTCGCGGCTGTCCCACAGGGCCAGGGCGAACATGCCGTTGCATTGCGCCAGGGCCTGTTCCAGGCCCCATTCGACGATCGCCGCCAACAGCACTTCGGTATCGGAGTGGCCGCGGAACCGGTGGCCCAGCGCCGCCAGCGCGGCGCGCAACTGGGCGAAGTTGTAGATCTCGCCGTTGTAGGCCAGCTGGTAGCGGCCGTCGCTCGAGGCCATCGGCTGGTGGCCCAGCGGCGACAGGTCGAGGATGCTCAGGCGTTGGTGCGCCAGCGCGATGCCGGCCTGCGCGTCGCACCACACGCCGGCGTCATCCGGCCCGCGGTGGTGCAAGGTCGCGCCCATCGCCGCGGCCAGCGCGTTGAGCGCCTCGCCGTGCAGGCGCGGGTTCGGGAGCCACAGGCCGGCCAGTCCGCACATCGTCGCGGCCCGCTCAGGCCGGGTCGGCCACGGCCAGGCGCTGGCGCGCGGCCGCGTCGGGCTCGGGCATCGCGACGAAACCCGGGGTGGCGCGCACGCGTTGCAGCCAGTCGCCCACGGCCGGCCAGCGCGCCAGGTCGAAGCCGCCGTCCTGCGCGCAATGGGTGTAGGCAAACAGCGCGATGTCGGCGATGCCGTAGGCGCCGCCGCTGAACCAGGGGTGCTGGCGCAGGTGGCCTTCCATCACCGCCAGCGCCGCATCGCCGCGCTCGCGCAGGCGCGGCAGCTCGGCACGGCGCGGCGAGCCGGTGGGCGTCCAGCCGCGGATGAAGCGCGCGACCGCGATATACGGCTCGTGGCTGTACTGCTCGAAGAACATCCAGCTCAGCGCCTGCGCCCGCTGCCAGGCATCGGCCGGCAGGAACGGCGTGCCCTCGGCCAGCCAGAACAGGATGGCATTGGATTCGACCAGCACGCGGCCGTCGTCGCGCTCGACCATCGGCACCTTGCCGTTGGGGTTCTTGGCCAGGTATTGCGGCGTGCGCGTCTGGCCGCTGACACTGTCGACCTCCTCCCAGGCGTAGCGGCTGCCCAGTTGTTCCAGCAGCAGCCGCACCTTGTAGCAATTGCCCGAGGTGGACATGCCGTAGACGGTCAGGGGCGCACGCGCAGCAGACATGGTCACACCGGGTTACAGGACAGCCGTGGAGTGTCACAGCCGCGGCCGGCTTTGCAAAGCCCCGGCCGCGATGAGCGGCCTGGCCTCAGCTGCCGGCGCCACGCGCCAGCAGGTGGAAGAACAGCACCGCGCCGGCCAGCAGCACGGCCAGGCCGAGTGCGCCGAACCAGGCCAGCAGCACGCGCCAGCGCGATGCCCCGCTCGCGGCCGCCACGCTGGCCGTGCTCGACACCACCGTCCAGGCCACGCCGGCCAGGCACAACAATCCGGTGACCGCCATGCCGGGCCAGGCCGCGGGTGTCACCGCCGCGCCGGACAACCAGGCGACCGAGCCGGCCGTCGCCAGCACGGTGCCCGCCAACAAGGGCAACTGCGGCAGCATGCCGGCGGCCATCGCGGTGGCCAGGCGGCCGGCACCGATGCGCACCCGCAGCGCCGCCAACAGCCCCCAGAACACCAGCAGGCCCACGCACCATTGCGCCAGCGCAACCCCCACCTGCCGCAGCAGCGCTGCGCTGCCGGCCTCGCGGAACAGGCTCAGCGACAGCGCATACGCCAGCGCCAGCGCGCCCCAGGCCAGCCACCGCAGGCGCGGCTGTTGCCATAGCTGCAGGCCGGTGCGGTACGGCGTGTACAACATGCCGCCGAGGCCGCCGCGCCATGCGCTCCACCCCGCCAGGCCGAGCAGCATGAGCGTCAGGCCGAGCCCGGCCAAGGCATACAGCCACGGGCCAGGACCGATGTTGCGCAGCGGGTCGGGCTTGAAGTCGTGCTCGAAGAACAGCAGCTCGCGGGCGCGCGCCATGTCGCTGGCGGCGCGGCCGATGCCTTCGGGCGGAATGGCCAGTGCGCGCCGTTCCCACTCGCCCTCGATGACCAGTTGCCCCTCCTGCAGGTCGACGCGGCGGCTGAAGCGGAACCAGGGGTTCTCGACCACGTCCTTGCTGGCGCGCACATGGATGGCGGCGTCGCTGCGCACGCGCACGGTCTGCGTGGCCAGGCGCGGCCCGCCCAGGACCAGCGGCGTGCGCCGCGCGGTGCGCGGCAGTTCCTTCATCCAGTCCTGCAGCTGGAACAATGGAAAACCGACCACGTCGTTGTCGCGCCGGTGCCAGTCGAGCCGGTAGCTTTCTGCGATGCGCAGGCGCGTCGGGTCGGCATCGTCCACGCTGGGCAGGCCGTCGAGCTGCAGCTGGCCGTAGAAGCGCCGCATATAGTCCAGGTACTGGTCGCCCAGGGCCTCGGCTCCCTGGTTCTCGAACATCTGCCGCGCAATTTCGCCACGGCCCTGCAGATAGTCGGTGACCACGGAGAAGCGCGCCTGCCGGCGCGGCTGCGCCATGGCGATGTCCACGCCCTCCTCCACCACCACTTCCGGCGTCACCGCCGCCGGATAGGGAATGTCCACCAGTGCGGCCTGGCCGGCCATCACCGGCAGGCCCTGGCCGAACGGCAGCGGGACGCGGGCATCGAACGTGCCGTATTCGCGGTCGCGGGTGGCGTCGATCCAGAACGTCCCGCCCGGCGGCCGCGCGCGCACCACCACGTGGTCGAAGGCCAGCGGGCTGGGCAGGCGCGCGGACAGGTCCATGCCGGTCGCCGAGTTCACCAGCACCGGCTCGGCCGGCACCCCGGCCAGGGCCAGCAGCGCGACCAGCAGGGTCGCCTTGTCCTTGCAGTCGCCGTAACGGTTGCGCAGGGTTTCCTCCGGCGCATGCGGGGCGTGCGAATTGGCGCCCATCTCCAGGCCGAGGTAGCGGATGTCGCCCTGCACGAAGGCGATGGCGCGCTGCATCGCGCCTTGCGGATCGGCCGGGTCCAACTTCAGCTGCCGGGCGATGGCGGCCGCGGCGGCCGCATCGCGGAAACCGCGCGGGTACAGGCGCACGGCCCAATCGACGACGCCGCGCCAGTCCGCAGCGGTGGACAACTCGATCCGGCCATAGCTGTCGTGGCCGGCCGGGGTGTCCTTCTCGGCGCGCACGGCCGGGATCGCATCGGCCTCCAGCAGCAGCTCCTGCATGCCGCCGGCCTGCTGGCGCGTGGGGCGGAAGCCGGGCGCGCTCACTTTCCAGCGCAACGGCATGCCGTCCGGATAGCGCACGCGCAGGCGGCGCGCGGCCAGCGGGACGTCGTAGCGCGCGGTGTAGCTGTCGTAGTAGCCGCGGCCGAACACCGGATTGGCGCCGGCCACGGTGTAGGCGTAGTCGATGCGATCGCCCACGCGCAGGTCCGGCAGGCTGATGTTGAGCGTCAGCGAACCGTCGAGCAGGCCCTGCTCGAGCTCGCTCTCGCGCCGCAACTGGGCGTAGTGCGCGCGGTGGCGCATGTCGATGCGGCGGCCGTTGCGCCACACGTCCAGCTGGTTGAGCGCCAGTTGCTGGTACTCGGGCTGGTAATACAGGCCGATCTGCCCGGCATCGGCGAGCGCGTTGTCGCGCTGCACGGTATAGCTGACCCGGTGGTACCACAGCGGCCGCGCGCCGCTCAGGTCGACCTGATCGGACACCAGTTCGTAGCGCAGGCCGCCACCGGCGCTGCCACTGCTCGGCACCGCGTCGACCCGTACCCAGGCCGGCGCGGCGGCCATCGCCGGGGCCTGTTCGCCCGCCCACGTCGCACCGCACAGCCACCAGGCCGCGACGAGCAGCCATTTCCCCTTGCCTGACCGCACACTCCCCCCCTTGAAGGCATCCTGCCCTAGAACGCGTTGAGACCCGTCAGCTCGCGGCCCACCACCAGTTGGTGGATGGTCTGAGTGCCTTCATACGTGATCACCGACTCCAGATTCAAGGCATGGCGAATGGCCCCATGCACCAGGCTGATGCCGGCCGCGCCGAGCAGGTCGCGGCAATCGCGCGCCACGTCCAGTGCCATGCGGCAATTGTTCCACTTCGCCAGCGACACCTGCGCCGGCTGCAAACGCCCGGCGTCCTTGAGCCGGGCCAGTTGCAGCGCGATCAACTGCGCCGCGGTGATGGCCCGCGCCATCTCCGCCAGGCGCAGTTGCACCGCCTGGTTGGCCGCCAGCGGGCGGCCGAACAACTGGCGCTCGCCGGTATAGGCCAGCGCCTCGCGCAGGCAGGCGCTGGCCGCGCCGATCGCGCCCCAGGCAATGCCGTAGCGGGCCTGGGTGAGGCAGCCGAGCGGCCCCTTCAGGCCGCTCGCCCCGGCCAGCCGCTGCGCCTCGGGAACGCGCACGCCATCGAAGTACAGCGCCGAGGTGACCGACGCGCGCAGGCTCATCTTCTGGCCGATGTCCTGGGCGCTGAAGCCCGGCGTGCCGCGCTCGACCACGAAACCGCACAGGCCCTCCCCGGTCTGCGCCCAGACCACCGCCAGGTCGGCGATGCTGCCATTGGTGATCCACAGCTTGGCGCCGTCGATGATCCAGTCGCCGCCCTCGCGGCGCGCCCGGGTGCGCATCGCCGCCGGATCCGAACCGCCTTCGGCCTCGGTCAGGCCAAAGCAACCGATCAGGCGTCCGGCAGCCATGTCCGGCAACCAGCGCTGGCGTTGCGCCTGATCGCCATAGGCATGGATCGGATGCATGCACAGCGAGGACTGCACGCTGACGAAGCTGCGCAGCGCACTGTCGCCGCGCTCCAGCTCCTGGCAGATCAGGCCGTAGGCGAGCGCGTCCAGGCCACCGCCGCCGTACTCGACCGGCAGCGTGGCGCCGAACAGGCCGAGGCCGGCCATCTCCGGCACCAGTTCGCGCGGGAAGCGCCCGTGCTCGAACGCATCGGCGATCAGCGGCAGCACGCGCTCGTCGGTGAAGCGGGCAACGGCGGCCTGGATCGCGCGGTGGTCGTCGTCGAGCAGGGAGCGGATGTCGAAGAGGTCGTCTGCGGGCAGGGCCATGAGCACAGTTCTGGACAGAGAGCCTCGATTGTAGGGGCGGAACGAAATCGCTCGCCCGCCACATCGCGAGAATCTGTCAGGCTCCGCGGGCAACCCCTTCACCAAAAACAAAAAAGGAGCCGGCAAGCCGGCTCCTCCAGAAAACGACCTGCGCAGGAATTACTGCTGCGTAGCCGCCCCATCCGCCGCCGCAGTCTGCGTCACCAACTGGCCATCGATCACCGGCAACCGGTCGCTGGCGGGCTTGCCGTCCATCCGCACCGTCTTTTCCTGCCCGTCATAGCGATAGGTCACGTTGTAGCCGATGACGTTGTCCGCATTGCCCATCGCAATGCGCGAACCCGGCTTGCTGTCCATCCGCATCGTGCCGGTCGTGCCGTCGGCGTTGCGGTACGTCACGTTGTAGCCCGTCACCCGCGACGACTCGGCCGTCGCATTCTCGGTATGGCACTGGCGCTCGGTGCGATTGACCACCTGCCCGCCCACATGGCGCTTGTCGACCTGGTTGCCGACCACGCCGCCGGCCACCGCGCCGGCCGCCGTGGCCACCTTGCGGCCATTGCCGCCGCCGATCTGGTTGCCGAGCAGGCCGCCGACCACCGCACCGACCACCGTGCCGCCGACGTTGCCGTCGCGCTCGGGCAGGCGCTCCTGCACCACCACGTCCTTGCAGACCTCATGCGGCGTGGTGGTGCTGGTGGTCTCGCGCACCGCCTCGCTGCCGATCACCGTGGCGTAGATCTTTTCCTTCTGCGTGATCGGGTCGACCTTGACCACGTCGGCGTATTCCAGGCCCTTGCCCGGCGCCACCGCGTTCGGATCCTCGCTCAGCGAGCTGTCCAGCGCCGGGCGCGTCTGTGCCGACGGCGCGACGAACTCGTCGGACTTGCCGCGGTTGTTCATGAAGGCGGCCGTCGCCACACCGCCCACCAGCAGTGCGCCTGCCGCGACCAGTATAGTTGTCGTGTTGCTTTTCATTTGATCCTGCTCCCTGTGGACGGTCCGCGTATTGGACGGGTGGATTCGAACATGAGCCAGCTGAACAAATCCACGCCTTTCTGCAGAATGTGCGCGTGAAGAATACCGGCAAGTGATTTCATTCACGCTTAATCGTTTTCAAGGACGCGCCCAATGCCCAACCCGCTCACCCTGCCGCTGTTGAACTGGGCCGGACGCCTGCGCTACCCGACCCTGGCCAAGATCGTGGCCGCCCTGTTCGTGGTCGACCTGTTCCTGCCCGACCCGGTACCGTTCGTCGACGAACTGGTGCTCGGCCTGGCGACCGTGCTGCTGGCCAACTGGAAATACCGCAAGGGCACCCCGCCGACCTTGCCCGGCCGCTGAGCGCCCGCCCCCCGTGCAGCTGATCGACAGCCACTGCCACCTGGACGCGGACGAGTTCGACCCGGACCGGGCCGCGGTGCTGCAGCGGGCCACTGCCGCCGGCATCGTCGCCCAACTGGTGCCGGCCACCGCAGTGGCCGGCTGGCCGAAACTGCGCGAGGTCTGCCAGGCGCAGCCCGGCCTGTATCCGGCCTACGGGCTGCACCCGGTGTTCCTGGCCGAACACCGGCCCGAGCACCTGGAGCAGTTGCAGGAATGGATCGAACGCGAACGCCCCCTGGCCATCGGCGAATGCGGCCTGGATTACTTCATCGAGGATCTCGACCCCGCGGCGCAGGCGCGCTATTTCGACGGCCAGCTCGCCCTGGCGCGCCGCTACGGCCTGCCGCTGATCGTGCATGCCCGGCGCGCGGTCGAGGCGGTGATCCAGGCGATCCGCCGGATCGGCGAGGTGCGCGGCGTCGTCCACAGTTTCGCCGGCAGCCCGGAACAGGCGCGGCAGCTGTGGGAGCACGGTTTCATGATCGGCCTGGGCGGCCCGGTGAGCTACGAGCGTGCGCGCCGGCTGCGCCATCTCGCCGCGACGATGCCGCTGCAGCACCTGCTGCTGGAAACCGACGCGCCCGACCAGCCCGACGCCGGGATCCGCGGCCAGCGCAACGAGCCGGCGCGGCTGCCGCATATCGCCGAGGTCATCGCCGGCCTGCGCGGGGCCGAGGCGGCGGACATCGCCGCGCAGACCGCCGCCAATGCGCGCCGGCTGTTCGGCCTGCCCGGCTGAGCGGCTTCATCCCGCTTCGGCGGTATCGGCCGTCTCGGCCACCGGCTGCGGGCGGCGCGGCTTGAGCAGCATCTCCAGCGCCTTGCCCACCGCGGCAAAGGCAAACGCACCGGTGATATGGGTCGCCGCGCCCAGGCCGGCGCCACAATCGAGCTTGAGCGCCGCATCGGCACCCAGCGCCGGACGCAATCCACACACGCTGCCATCGGCCTGCGGATACTTGACGTTCTCCAGCGAATACACCGCCGGCACGCCGAAATAGCGCTGCGGGTTCTTCGGGAAATTGAACTCGCCGCGCAGCTTCTTGCGGATCAGCGCCAGCATCGCATCGTGCTCGGTGCGCGAAACGTCGCGCACCCGCACCAGGGTCGGGTCGGTACGCCCGCCGGCGGCGCCGACGGTGATCAACGGCAACTTGCGGCGGCGGCACCAGGCGATGGTCTCGACCTTGACCCGGAAACTGTCGCAGGCGTCGACGACCAGGTCGAAGCCTTGGTCGAGCAGCGCTTGCATGTTGCTGCCGGTGAGGAAGGCCTCCACTGCCGCGACGTCGATCTCCGGGTTGATCGCCCGGCAGCGCGCGGCCATCGCCTGGGCCTTGTTCTGGCCGTACTGGCCGGCCAGCGCCGGCAGTTGGCGGTTGGTGTTGGAGACGCAGATATCGTCGGCGTCGATCAGGGTCAGGTGGCCGACGGCGGTGCGCGCCAGCGCCTCGACCACCCACGAGCCGACCCCGCCCATGCCGACCACCGCGACGCGGCAGGCCGCCAGGCGGGCCACGCTGCCGGTGCCGTAGAGCCGGTCGATGCCGGCGAATCTTTCGAGCCATTGCGGATTCATCCCGCCATTTTACGCGTAGGCAGGCGCCCCCGGACCGTCGTAGCATCGGCGCCACTTGCCACGCCAAGGGCCGACCGGCCCGGAGCCCGCCATGTCCAGCCAGCCTGGTCGTCCCTCCGCCGCCTACCGTTATTTGTTCATGGCCCTGCTGGGGCTGCTGGTCGGCATCATCGCCACGGTCATGGTCATGCGCGCCGTGCAGGCGCGGCGCGACCCGTTCCCGCACAGCCTGATGCACGTGATGGCCAAGCAGGCCGAACTGCTGCAGCGCAGCCAGCAGCAGAACCGCTGCACCGTGGCCGACAGCCAGCCGCGCCTGCAGTCGCTGCGCTATCTGGCCAACGACCTGGAAACCGGCTTCCCCAGCCTGCGCGACGACCGCCGCTTCGCCGAGCACGCGCGCGACCTGCGCTCCACGCTCGACCAGGCCCTGGCCGCCGTGCCCGGCGACTGCACCGCCCTGGCGACGGTCAATACGCGCATCGGCGAGGGCTGCAAGGCCTGCCACCAGGATTTCCGCTGATCGCACCGCGCCGCGCCGGTTGGCGCCGCGTTCACCCGGGCCAAGACAGGATGAGGTCCACCGCGGCATCCGCCGCGCCTGACCTGGGAGGACCCATGAATATCCGTCAGCTTGGCCTTGGACTCGCAACTGCCACCCTGCTCGCCGGCTGTGCCACCAGCCAGCCCGGCTACAGCAACTACGGCGGTGGCAGCTACAACTCGGGCAACGCGGGTTATTCGCAGGGCCGCTGCGCGGACTGCGGCATCGTCACCCGCATCGACGTGGTGCAGTCCAACCGCAGTGCGCCTTCGGCCACCGGCGCGGTGCTCGGCGGTATCGTCGGCGCGGTCGCCGGCCGCACGATTTCGCACGAAACCGGCGGCAGCAAGGGCAATGAGAACGTCGCCACGGTACTGGGCGCCGGCGCCGGCGCGGTCGCCGGCAACGCCATCCAGAAGAATGCGACCAGCGATTCCTACGATGTCCAGGTGAAGATGGACGACGGCCGCGTGCTGGTCATCAACCAGCGCGACCTCAACGGCATTCGCGAGAACACCTACGTGCGCGTGGTCAACGGCCGCGTCGTGCTGCGCTGAGCCCGGCACTGCCACGCCATGCAAAAAGGCCCGCTAGCGGGCCTTTTTGCTGGACACCAGGCGGCGTAGCTCAGGCCGGCTGGACCGCGTCGGCTTGCAGGCCCTTCTGACCCTGCACCACGGTGAAGCTGACCTTCTGCCCTTCCTTCAGGCTCTTGAAGCCCTGGATCTGGATCGCGCGGAAATGGACGAAGACGTCCTCGCCATTTTCGCGGCTGATGAATCCGAAGCCCTTGGCATCGTTGAACCACTTGACGGTACCGGTCTCACGCTCTGACATCTCGCATTACTCCCTGACGACACATTCGGTTGGTTGACGGCAATGGGTGGCTGGTTGCAAGGAGGAAGCGAGGTACAGGGGACGCCGGGAAGGCCGACCCATCAGGCCACGATTCACGGTGACCTTGCCAAGCGCAGCGGCTGCAACTTAACCCGGGCAAAACGCACTGTCAATCACCCCAGCATCACAATGTCAACCCCCATTTGACCCCCCATACGGAACAGACTCACGCGCATGGACCCTGCATTCATCTATTACCTGATCGGCGGCGTGCTGGTACTGGTGGGCTTCGCCGGGATCCTCCTGCCGGCCCTGCCGGGGTTGCCGCTGGTGTTCGCCGGCCTGCTCGTGGCCGCCTGGGCCGACGGCTTCGAACGCGTCGGCTGGCTGCCGCTGGTCTTGATCGGCCTGCTCACCGCGCTGTCCTTCCTGATCGATTTCCTGGCCACGGTGTATGGCGCGCAACGGCTGGGCGCCAGCGGCTGGGCATTGTGGGGTTCGGCGCTGGGGACGGTGGCGGGCCTGTTCTTCCTGCCGATCGGGCTGTTCCTCGGCCCCTTCATCGGCGCCTGGGTCGGCGAGTACTGGCATAGCCGGCGCGTTGGCCACGCCACGCGCGTTGGCCTGGGCACATGGCTGGGCATCCTGCTTGGCACCGCCTCCAAGCTCGCCCTGGGCTTTTGCATGATCGGCATCTTCGCCCTGGCCTGGTGGCTATGAGGCCGGGACCGGCGCCGCTTGGTCAGCGCGACGGGTGGATGTTCGGGTATTTTCTGCCCTGCCTCTCCACATGGACTCCGTGCCGACCATGAGCCGCCCCCATCCGTGCCTGCTGCTGGCGCTGGCCGCCAGCCCGCTGGCGCAAGCGCAGGAAATCACCGCGCAGCCCGCCACGCCGGCGGCCTGTACCGTCATTGCCAGCGACGCGCTGCGCCTGGCCTGCTATGACCGCGTACTCGGCTACACCGCCGCCGACACCGCCCAGGCCGACGCCGCCGCGCAGGCCGCGCGCGAAGCCCAGCGCGAAACCCTGGCCGGCGCCGAAACGCGCGAGGCGCGCAAGCAGGCCAAGGAGATCTTCAAGGCCGACGATCCCAAGCTGGCCAACGCCGGTCGCGGCTCCCTGCTCGACAGCCGCTGGGAACTGGCCAAGGACTCCAAGCTGGGCACCTTCCAGTTGCGCGCCTACAAGCCGGTCTACCTGCTGCCGGCGTTCTGGACCAGCGACACCAACGAAACCCCGACCTCGCCCAACCCCAACAACACGGTCACCGAACCGCAGGTGCTGGACAACACCGAGCTGAAGTTCCAGCTCAGCTTCAAGACCAAGGTGGTCGAGGACCTGTTCAACGACAACGGCGACATCTGGGTCGGCTACACCCAGTCCTCGCACTGGCAGTCCTACAACTCGGAAGAGTCGCGCCCCTTCCGCGAGACCAACTACGAGCCCGAGGCGATGCTGGTCTTCCGCAACAACTACAGCCTCTTCGGCTGGCGCGGGCGGATGAGCGGGATCTCGCTCAACCACCAGTCCAACGGCCGCAGCGACCCGCTCTCGCGCAGTTGGAACCGCGTCATCCTCAATGTCGGGCTGGACCGCGAGAACTGGGCACTGATGTTGCGGCCGTGGTTCCGCATCAACGAAGAGCGCAGCGACGACAACAACCCGGATATCGAAGACTACATGGGCCGCGGCGACGCCACCCTGGTCTACAACCGCAACGGCCACGAGGTCTCGCTGATGGCGCGGCATTCGCTGCGCGGCGGCGACCGCTCGCACGGCGCCTTGCAGTTGGACTACGGTTTCCCGATCACCCACCTGCTGCGCGGGCATCTGCAGGTGTTCGATGGGTATGGCGAAAGCATGATCGATTACAACCACCGGGCGACCTATGTCGGTATCGGCGTGTCGTTGCTGGAGTGGTTCTGAGGCTTTCTGCCTTCGTTCGTCGGGGCTGAAGCCCCTCCCACAACCTGCGGCCAGGCTTGGCGGCGCACTGTGGGAGGGGCTTCAGCCCCGACTGCTTGCGATTGCAGTCAGGTCCAGTCGCTGAGACCTTATCGACTACAACCACCGGGCGACCTATGTCGGTATCGGCGTGTCGTTACTGGAGTGGTTCTGAGGCTTTCCGCCTTCGTACGTCGGGGCTGAAGCCCCTCCTACAACCTGCAGCCAGGCTTGGCGGCGCACTGTGGGAGGGGCTTCAGCCCCGACTGCTTGCGATTGCAGTCAGGTCCAGTCGCTGAGACCTTGTGGACTACAAACACCGGGCGACCTATGTCGTATCGGCGTGTCGTTGCTGGCGTGGTTTTGAGGCTTTCTGCCTTCGTTCGTCGGGGCTGAAGCCCCTCCCACAACCTGCAGCCAGGCTTGGCGGCGCACTGTGGGAGGGGCTTCAGCCCCGACTGCTTGCGATTGCAGTCAGGTCCAGTCGCTGAGGCCTTCGCGCCGATAGGTTTCGGCAAAGGCCGGGCGGTCCTTCATCCGCCGCGCGTAGTCGTGCAGCACCGGCCAGTCGTCGACCGGGCGCGGCATGTTGCGCGACCAGCGCATCAGCATGGTCAGCATGAAGTCGGCCGCGCTCAGGCGCGCGCCGAGCAGGTACGGCCCGTGCGCCTGCAGGTGCGCACTCACCCGCTCCCAGGCCGCTTCGATCACCGCGCGCGCCTGCGTGCGCACCGCCTGTTCCTGGCCCGGGCCGGCCGGCTCATCCGGATAGAACCAGGCGCGATAGGCCGGCTGCAGGGTGTTGGCGCACCAGAACATCCACCGGTAGTACGCCGCGCGCTCGGTACTGCCGGGCGCCGGTGCCAGGCCGGCGGCGGGATGGCGGTCGGCCAGGTGCATGACGATGGCGGCCGCCTCGCTCAGCACCTGGCCCTCGAGCACCAGCGTGGGCACCACGCCGGCCGGATTGAGCGCCAGGTATTCGGGCGACTTCTGTTCGCGCTTGTCGAAGTCCAAACTGCGCAACTCGTGCGGGATGTCCAGCTCGATCAGCAACCAATGCACCACCAGCGCGGCGGTACTGGGCGAGTGGTACAGGATGGCGCGCATCGGGCGTTCCTCGGTCACAGACCGCAGGATTGTACGCAGGTGGCACGGCGCACTTCGCAGTGCTGCTGGTTGCCGCTGGCGCAATCCAGTTGGCGGCTGAGGCAGGCGCGACGCGGGTCGCCGTCGAGGCGATCGCACTCGCCCGGGGCCGCGGCGACGCCTTGGCAGGCAGCTGCGGAACGGGAATCGGCGCGGCAATCGGCATCCAATTGCCGGCAGGTGGCCAGGCACGCCTGTGGATCGCCGCCGGCCAGCGGGGTCCGCGCGCCACCGGCACATCCAGCCAGGGCGAGGACCAAGGCAACCACGAAGGGACCCAGGACAAGGCGATAACTTTTCATCAGGAGATTCCGAGGACGGGGATCCCCACGCTAGGGACCCGGCCGAACGCGCGCCAGCGAAAAACCGCACGCGCTTGCGCCGCCGATCCGGCCTCGGCAAGCGGCGGCGTGCGCCGGCTTGCCGGTTCCCGCGGCAGCCTTATGCCGGTTCGACCACCACCGGAATCTTGCCGATCCGCGCCTGCCACTCGCGCGGGCCGGTCTTGTGCACCGACTCGCCACTCGAATCCACCGCTACGGTCACCGGCATGTCCTTGACCTCGAACTCGTAGATCGCCTCCATGCCCAGGTCTTCGAACGCCAGCACCCGGCTGGCCTTGATCGCCTTGGACACCAGGTAGGCCGAGCCGCCCACGGCCATCAGGTAGACCGCCTGGTTGTCGCGGATCGCCTCGATCGCCGCATCGCCGCGCTCGGACTTGCCGACCATGCCCAGCAGGCCGGTCTGCTCCAGCATCTGCCGGGTGAACTTGTCCATGCGGGTGGCGGTGGTCGGGCCGGCCGGGCCGACCACTTCGTCGCGCACCGGGTCGACCGGGCCGACGTAATAGATGAAGCGGTCGGTGAAGTCGACCGGCAGCTGCTCGCCCTTGTTGAGCATGTCGATCATGCGCTTGTGCGCGGCGTCGCGGCCGGTCAGCAGCTTGCCGTTGAGCAGCAGCACCTCGCCCGGCTTGAACTGCGCCACTTCCTCGCGGGTGATCGTGTCCAGGTTCACCCGGCGCGCGTTCTGCGGGTTGTAGGTGAGCTTGGGCCAGTCTTCCAGCGAAGGCGGGTCCAGCGCCACCGGGCCGCTGCCGTCCAGGGTGAAGTGCGCATGGCGGGTGGCCGCGCAGTTCGGGATCAGCGCCACCGGCAGGTTGGCGGCGTGGGTCGGGTAGTCCTTGATCTTGATGTCGAGCACGGTGGTCAGCCCGCCCAGGCCCTGGGCGCCGATGCCCAGCGCGTTGACCTTCTCGTACAGCTCCAGGCGCAGTTCCTCGACCCGGTTGGACGCGCCGCGCGCCTGCAGGTCAACGATGTCGATCGGCTCCATCAGCGCTTCCTTGGCCAGCAGCATCGCCTTCTCGGCGGTGCCGCCGATGCCGATCCCGAGCATGCCCGGCGGGCACCAGCCGGCGCCCATGGTCGGCACGGTCTTGAGCACCCAGTCGACGATCGAATCGGACGGGTTGAGCATGGCGAACTTGCTCTTGGCCTCCGAACCGCCGCCCTTGGCCGCCACGATCACGTCCACGGTATCGCCGGGCACGACCTTGACGTTGACCACCGCCGGGGTGTTGTCCCGGGTGTTCTGGCGCTTGCCCGCCGGGTCGGCCAGGACCGAGGCGCGCAGCTTGTTGTCCGGGTGGTTGTAGGCGCGGCGCACGCCCTCGTTGACCATGTCCTCCACGCCCATCGTGGCATCGTCCCAGCGCACGTTCATGCCGATCTCGAGGAACACGGTGACGATGCCGGTGTCCTGGCAGATCGGGCGGTGGCCCTCGGCGCACAGGCGCGAGTTGATCAGGATCTGCGCGATCGCGTCCTTGGCCGCGGGCGACTGTTCGCGCTCATAGGCGGCGGACAGGTTCTTGATGTAGTCGACCGGGTGGTAGTAGCTGATGTACTGCAACGCGTCGGCGACGCTCTGGATGAGGTCTTCCTGCTTGATCGAGGTCACGGCTGGCTCTGGAGGCTTGCGGGGAAACCCGACTATTTTAGGGCAAAGCCACGCCCCGGCCGGCCCTGTCACGCCGGCACACCCTGTTCCGTCCTGGTATCCATGAACCCCGACCTGGTTTTCGAACACCACCGCCCGCGTCTGTTCAGCCTCGCCTACCGCCTGCTCGGCGCCCGCGGCGACGCCGAGGACGTGGTCCAGGACGCCTGGCTGCGCTGGCACGGCAGCGATCAGGCCGCCATCGCCGACCCCGAGGCCTGGCTGGTCACCGCCACCACCCGGCTCGGCCTGGACCGCCTGCGGGCGGCCCGCACCGCGCGCCAGCACTACGTCGGGCCGTGGCTGCCCGAGCCGCTGGAGATCAGCGAGGCGCCTGGCCCGGAGCAGCACCGCGAGCAGGCCGAGCAGGTCTCGATCGCCTTGCTGGCGGTGCTCGAACGCCTCGGCCCGGAAGAGCGCGCCGCCTTCCTGCTCAAGGAAGCCTTCGACTACGACTACGCGCGCATCGGCCAGTTGCTCGGCCACAGCGAAGCCAACTGCCGGCAGCTGGTGCACCGCGCGCGCCAGCGCGTGCAGGCCGGACGCCCGCGCTTCGAGGTCGCGCCGGCCCAGCATCGCGCGCTGCTGGCGCGTTTCATGGCCGCCTCGCAGGCCGGCGATGCGGCCGCCATCACCGCCCTGCTCGACCACGACGCGCGGATGGTGTCCGACGGCGGCGGCAAGGTCATCGCTACCTTGCGCCCGCTGCTCGGCGCCGAGCGCATCGCCCGCCTGTACGTGGCGGTGGCACGCCGCGGCCTGGGCCTGGTGGCGCGGATGGGATGGGTCAACGGCGAGCCGGCGATCCTGCGCTACCACCCCGGCGGCCGCCTGCATTCGGCCACGCTGGCGGTGATCGAGGACGAGCGCATCGTCGAACTGCTCACGCTGATGAACCCCGACAAGCTGGCGCGGGCCTGAGCCGCGCTCGACTGTCACGCCGCGCCGCGCTGGCGCGTCCTGGATATCGAAAGCGGCCATCGTGGCCGCCACTCGGAGATCTCCATGAAGTTCCAGCGTGTCGATTACACCCAACACCTGCCGGCCGCGTTCAAGGGCCTGTCCAGCGCCAGCATGCAGGTCCATGCCGGCAGCATCGGCGCCGAACTGGCCGAGCTGCTGTTCCTGCGGGTGTCGCAGATCAACGGCTGCGCCTTCTGCCTGGACATGCATTCCAGCGCGCTGCGCAAGGCCGGCGTCGACCAGCGCAAGCTCGACACCGTGGCCGGCTGGCACGACAGCCCGTTCTTCGATGCCCGCGAGCGCGCCGCGCTGGCCTGGGCCGAGGCCCTGACGCGCCTGCCCAACGCCGCGCCGGAGGATGCCGTCTATGACGCGCTGGCGGCGCAGTTCGATGAGCGCGGCATCGCCGAGGTGACGATGGCCATCGCGGTCATCAACGCCTGGAACCGGCTCAGCGTCGGCCTGCGGCCCGAGCTCGCCTGACGCGGCCTGCCCAACCGCCCCGGCGCGGTGGCGTGGACACCTGGGTGCAACACGCCGCCGCTACGGTCATCGCTCCCCGGACGCGGAGACGAGCGATGGACCACAAGCATGGCCTGCCGGCGCTGACCGGCGAGTACGAGCTGCCGCAGGCAGCCAACGACGAGCGCGCGGCCCGCCGCCATCGCCTGCTGCTGTGCGCGCCGGACCACTTCGGCGTGGACTACGTCATCAACCCGTGGATGGCCGGCCACCTCAAGGCCACCGAAGGCGGGCGCGTCCGCGCGCAGTGGCAGGCGCTGCAGGCGACACTGGCCGAACACGCCGATATCGCCCTGCTGCCGCCGGCCGCCGGCCTGCCCGACCTGGTATTCACCGCCAACGCCGGGCTGGTGCGTGGCAACGATTTTTTGCCCAGCCGCTTCCGCCACCGCGAGCGCAGCGGCGAGGAACCGCTATGCATCGACTGGTTCCGCCGCGCCGGCTTCCGTGTCCGCCCGCTGCCCGAGCCGCTGCGTTTCGAAGGCGCCGGCGATGCCCTGTTCGACCGCGGCCGTCCGGCCCTGCTGTGGCTCGGCCACGGCCATCGCAGCGATGCGGCCGTGGCGCCGGAACTCGAACGCATGCTCGACATCGATGTCGTGGCGCTGCGCCTGGTCGATCCGCGCTTCTATCACCTCGACACCTGCTTCTGCCCGCTGCGCGACGGCCGCCTGTTGTACTACCCGGCCGCCTTCGACGACGCCGCGCAGGCCCAGATCGCCGCGCGCGTGCCGCCGCACCTGCGCATCGCCGTGGGCGAGGCCGACGCATTGGCCTTCGCCTGCAACGCGGTGGACCTGGACGAGGTGCTGGTGCTCAATCGCGCCAGCGCCACGCTGCAACAGGGCCTGGCGCGCTGGGGCTACCGCACCGTGGAGACGGCGCTGGACGAATTCCTCAAGTCCGGCGGCGCGGCCAAGTGCCTGACCCTGCGCCTGGACGAGTGAGGGGCGCAGCCGCCTTGCCGCCATCGTCACGGCCGCGGCGCGAGCATCGCTGGCCTCTCCTCCGCATGCAGGGACCGCCATGGCGCCCAACGCTCCTTCTCCTGAAACGCGCCCGGACCAAACCCGCTCGGACCAGACAATCGGCGACGACGTCCTGCGCGCCCTGGCCGAAGACGAACAGCTCGAAGCCGGCGAGATCCTGATCGAAGTCCGCGACGGCCAGGTCACCCTCAGCGGCGATGTGCCCGAGCGCGGCATGAAGGCGCTGGCGGAAAAACGCGTCGCCGGCCTGCCCGGCGTGGCCGGGGTGCGCAACCTGATCAACTTCGACGACGGCGCGCGCTCGTTCGGGCGGCCCGGCGAAGCCGTGCGCGGCGCCGACCACCAGGGCGGGCCCGGCTCGACCGCCGAACTGGACCTGGAAGACGACGGCTGAGGCCCTCGGCCGTCACGCTCGCCCATTGCCCGCGCCGGCGCGACATCCGCGCGCGCCGGCGGCCGCCGCGGTTCCCCGGCGCCGCCGGCCCGGCCACAATCGCCGCATGAGTCCACCGCCCGCTCCCGCCCGCCAGCCCAGCCTGCGCGAGCGCTTCCACGCCCTGCGCAACCTGCCGCCGTTCCTGCGCCAGATCTGGCAGACCAGCCCCGCCCTCACCCTCGCCAGCCTCGGCCTGCGCCTGCTGCGCGCATTGATGCCGGTGGCCACGCTGTACATCGGCAAGCTGATCATCGACGAGGCGATCCGCCTGGCCGGCACCCCGCCCGGCCTGCATACCCTGAGCGACGCGCTGGCCAGCGGCCGGCTCGACCACCTGCTGGCGCTGCTGGCGCTGGAACTGGCCCTGGCGATCGGCTCGGACCTGCTCGGGCGGATGGTCGCCTACGCCGACAACCTGCTCTCGGAGCTGTTCAACAACGTCACCAGCGTGCGCTTGATGGAGCACGCCGCGCAGTTGGACCTGGAAGACTTCGAGGACCCGGAACTGCAGGACCGGCTCGACCGCGCGCGCCGCCAGAGCATGGGCCGCATGAACCTGATGAGCCAGCTGTTCGGCCAGCTGCAGGACGCCATCACCGTGGCCAGCTTCGCCGTCGGCCTGTTGGTATATGCGCCGTGGCTGATGGCGCTGCTGGCGCTGGCGCTTGTGCCGGCCTTCGTCGGCGAGTCGCACTTCAACGCGCTGGGCTATTCGCTCAACTACCAGTGGACGCCGGAGCGGCGCCAGCTCGACTACCTGCGCCAGGTCGGCGCCAGCGTCGAGACCGCCAAGGAAGTGAAGATCTTCAACCTGCACCGGTTCCTGATCGAACGCTACCGCCTGCTCGCCGACCGCTACTTCCGCGCCAACCGCGCCCTGGCGCGCAAGCGTGCGGTCTGGGGCACCCTGCTGGCCGCGCTGGGCACCTTCGGCTACTACGTGGCCTACGCCTATATCGCCTGGCGCACGATTCGCGGCGACTTCAGCATCGGCGACCTGACCTTCCTGGCCGGCAGCTTCCTGCGCCTGCGCCAGTTGCTCGAAGGCCTGCTGATCGGCTTCTCGCAAGTCGCCGGGCAGGCGCTGTACCTGGACGACCTGTTCTCGTTCTTCGCCATCGAGCCGGAGATCGTCTCGCGTCCCGGTGCGGCGCCGATTCCCCGGCCCATCGCGCAGGGCTTCGTGTTCGAGAACGTCGGCTTCCGCTACCCGGACGCCGAGCACTGGGCGGTACGCCACCTGGACTTCGAACTGCGCGCCGGCGAAGTGCTGGCCCTGGTCGGCGAGAACGGCGCCGGCAAGACCACGCTGGTCAAGCTGCTGGCGCGGCTGTACGACCCCGACGAAGGCCGCATCCTGCTCGACGGCCGCGACCTGCGCGACTACGACCTGGACGACCTGCGCGCCAACATGGGGGTGATCTTCCAGGACTTCGTGCGCTACCACCTCAGCGCGCGCGAGAACATCGGCGTCGGCCGGGTCGAAGCGATGGACGACGACGCGCGCATCAGCGCGGCCGCGCGCCGGGCCCTGGCCGACGAGATGATCGAACAGCTGCCGCACGGCTACGAGCAATTGATCGGGCGGCGCTTCAAGAGCGGCGTGGACCTGTCCGGCGGGCAATGGCAGAAGGTCGCCATCGCCCGCGCCTACCTGCGCGATGCGCAGGTGATGATCCTCGACGAACCCACCGCCGCGCTCGACGCGCGCGCCGAGTACGAGGTCTTCCAGCGCTTCAAGGAACTGTCCAGCCAGCGCACCGCGGTGCTGATCTCGCACCGCTTCTCCAGCGTGCGCATGGCCGACCGCATCCTGGTGCTGGCCAATGGCCGGATCGAGGCCGCCGGCACCCACGAACAGCTCATGGCCGCTGGCGGCCGCTACGCGGAGTTGTTCGAACTGCAGGCCGCTGGCTATCGTTGAGCCCTCCCGACGACCGAGGTTCCCCCGCATGTCCCTGGCCGCCCGCCGCACCTTGCGCCTGATTGCCCTCGTTCTATGCCTCGCCGGCCTTGCCGCTTGCAGCAAATCCGGCGACGAGGCCGCCGCCGCGCCCAGCGCCCGCAGCGCCGCCAATGCCGCGCCGCGCCCCATGGCCAGCCAGGCCGGGCAGATCCAGGTGCGCGAACTGGTCACCGGGCTGCGCCACCCCTGGGGCCTGGCGCTGCTGCCGGAGGGCGGCTTCCTGGTGACCGAGCGCGTCGGCAGCCTGCGCCGCATCGGTGCCGATGGCAGCGTGTCCGCGCCGCTGGCCGGCGTGCCGGCGGTGTATGCCCGCGGCCAGGGCGGCTTGCTGGACGTGGCGCTGGCGCCGGACTTCGCGCAGAGCCGGCGGATCTTCCTGAGCTACGCCGAGCCCGGCGAAGGCGTGCTGGCCGGCACCGCGGTCGCCAGTGGCGTGCTCGGCGAGGCGGGCCTGAGCGAAGTGAAGGTCATCTACCGGCAGGAACCCAAGGTCGATACGGAGAACCACTTCGGCTCGCGCCTGGCCTTCGACGCCGCCGGGCACGTGTTCGTGAGCCAGGGCGAACGCACCTTGCGGCCGCTGGCGCAGGACCTGGGCAAATTGCAGGGCAAGCTGGTGCGCCTGAACCTGGACGGCAGCGTGCCGGCGGACAATCCGTTCGTCGGCCAGGCCGGCGCGCGGCCGGAGATCTGGAGCTATGGCCATCGCAACTCGCAGGGGCTGGCGATCGACCCGCGCAGCGGCAAGCTGTGGGAAACCGAGCATGGCCCGCGCGGCGGCGACGAGATCAACCTGCCCGAACCGGGGAAGAACTACGGCTGGCCGCTGATCACCTACGGCATCGACTACTCGGGCCAGCCGATCGCAGAATCCGTCGGCCAGGGCCGCGACGGCCTGGAACAGCCGCACCACTACTGGCCCAAATCGCCGGCCGTGAGCGGCCTGGCGTTCTACACCGGCCACGCCGGCAGCGCCTGGAACGACAGCCTGTTCGTCGGCTCGCTGGCCGAGCGCAACCTGATCCGGCTGACCCTGGACGGCGAACGCATCACCGGCGAAGAGCGCCTGCTCGGCGACCTCGGCCAGCGCGTGCGCGACGTGCGCGTGGGCGCCGACGGCAAGGTCTACGTCCTCACCGACGAGGAAGAAGGCCAGCTGCTGCAGATCGAGCCGCCGAAGGCTTAAGAGCGCCCTCACCCCCGCCCCTGTCCCGCAAGCGGGAGAGGGGACTTGCCAGTCAGATCGCCGCAACTCACGCAATCCCTTCTCCCGCTTTGCGGGACAGCAGCCCCTTTGTGCGGGAAGGTGCCCGCAGGGCGGATGCGGGCGCTGATGGCCCAGCAATGCCGCCCGCCAATGAGAGAAAATCTCATTTGCCGTAGAATTGGCACAGTTCCCCCCAATCGACTTCCCCGGCATGTCTTCCGCTTTCGGCGCCGAAACGGTGCTCGAGGTCCGGCACTGGACCGACGACTACTTCAGCTTCACCACCACCCGCGACAGCGGCTTCCGCTTCGAGAACGGCCAGTTCGTCATGATCGGCCTGGAGACCGAAACCCGGCCGCTGCTGCGCGCGTATTCCATCGCCAGCGCCAACTGGGAAGAGCAGTTGGAGTTCTTCAGCATCAAGGTCCCCAACGGCCCGCTGACCTCGCGCCTGCAGCACATCCAGCCGGGCGACAAAGTCCTGGTCGGCAAGAAGCCGACCGGCACCCTGCTGATCAGCGACCTGCACCCGGGCCGGCATCTCTACCTGCTGGGCACCGGCACCGGGCTGGCGCCATGGCTGTCGGTGATCAAGGACCCGGAAACCTACGAGCGTTTCGACAAGGTCATCCTCACCCATGGCGTGCGCTTCGAGCGCGATCTGGCCTATCGCGACTACTTCGAGAACGAACTGCCCCGGCACGAGTTCCTCGGCGAGATCCTGCGCGAGAAGCTGCTGTACTACCCGGCGGTGACGCGCGAGGATTTCCGCAACCGCGGCCGCCTCACCGAGCTGATCGAGAACGGCGAAATGCAGCGCACCCTCGGCCTGCCGCCGCTGGACGTGGCCCACGACCGCTTCATGATCTGCGGCAGCCCGCAGATGCTCGCCGACCTGCGCCAGGTGCTCGATGCACGCGGCTTCGAGACCTCGCCGCGCATCGGCCAGCCCGGGCACTACGTATTCGAGCGCGCCTTCGTCGAGAAGTGATCGCCCCGCGGCATCGGGCCCTGCCCCTGGAAGCGCAACCGGCACTCGGCCACCGGCTGGATCGCTTCAGCGCAGCAACTGCTCGATCCGCCCGGCGATGGCCTGCGGCCGCGTGGCCGGCGCGAAGCGCGCGCGCACCTTGCCCTGGCGGTCGACCAGGAACTTGGTGAAGTTCCACTTCACCGCCGCACTGCCGAACCAGCCGCGGCGCTCGCGCTGCAGCCAGCGCCAGAGCGGATCGGCACCGGCGCCGTTGACCTCGATCTTGCGCGACAGGGCGAAGTCCACGTCGTATTCCAGGGCGCAGAACACCTTGATCGCGTCGTCGCCGGCCGGCTCCTGGCCGCCGAACTGGTTGCACGGAAAGCCGATCACCACCAGGCCTTGCTCGCGGTACTGCCGCCACAGCGCCTGCAGGCCCGCGTACTGCGGCGTGAAGCCGCAGCGCGAGGCGACATTGACCAGCAACAGCAGCTGGCCCCGGTGTTCGGCCAGCGGGTGCGGCACGCCGCCGCCGTCGTGGTAGCTGAAATCGTAGGCTGTCGTCACTGCATTCCCCTGCGTCGGCTCCGCAGCATAGCCACCCCGGGGGCCTGTGGACCAGCGGCTTGAAATGGCGTGCGCGCCGGCACACCATCGGCTCGACCTTCGTCGCCGTCCACCGCCACCGGAGCCTGGCATGCCGACCGCCGCAGATGCGCTGTCCCCCGGCTTCATCCACATGCGCATCGTGCTCGGCATGGTGGTCGGCCTGGGCCTGACCCACCTGCTGCGGCAGTTCGCCCGCATCATCGAACACCCCGGCCGCAAGCGCGTCTATTGGGTGCACCTGGTCTGGGCGGCGTCGATGTTCCTGTACCTGCTCTCGTTCTGGTGGTGGGAATACCGGCTCAGCCTGGTCACCCAGTGGACCTTCAACCTGTACCTGTTCGTCACCGTGTATGCGCTGCTGCTCTACCTGCTGTGCACGCTGGTGCTGCCCGAGAACATCGACGAATACCAGGATTGGCGCGACTACTTCTACGCGCGGCGAGCCTGGTTCTTCGGCTTCCTGGCCGCGGCCTACCTGATCGACCTGGCCGATACCCGGGTCAAGGGCGCGGCCTACTTCGCCAACGTGGCGCCGGAAATGCTGGCGCGCGATGTCTCCTACGCCGCATTCAGCATCGTCGCCATCGCGACCCGCAACGCCCGCTTCCATGCCACCTTCGCCCTGGCCGGCCTGGCCTACCAGTTGGTCTTCATCGCGCGCCAGTTCGAGGTGCTGTAGACACGGCATGGCGTGCCAGCCGTGTCGCATGCCTTTCGTCACGGGCGGGCACACGGCGCCATCGGGTAGCCTCGGGGTTCCGATTTCGCAGGAGCTTTCCTTGACCACCCGCCTTGCCCTGGCCCTGGCCGTCGCCCTCGGCGCGACCACGCCCGCCTACGCCACCGCCATCGATGCCATGAACGCCACCGCCGCCACCGCTGCCACCCCGGCCTCGGCCAACCCGTTCTTCAGCGAAAGTCCGCTGCCGCTGCACTACCCGCAGTTCGACAAGATCCAGGACGCCGATTTCGCGCCGGCCTTCGATGCGGGCATGGCCCAGCAGCTCAAGGAAGTCGAGGCCATCTCCAACAACAAGGCCAAACCGACCTTCGACAACACGATCATCGCGCTGGAGAAGAGCGGCCAGATCCTCGACCGCGCCACCACGGTGTTCTTCAACCTCGTCGGCACCGACACCAACGACACCCGCAAGCAGCTGCAGGCCGACTACTCGGCCAGGTTCGCCGCCCACCGCGACGCGATCAACCTCAACGGCAAGCTGTTCGCGCGCCTGCAGACGCTGTACGACCAGCGCGACGCGCTCGGCCTGGATGCCGAAGGCGTACGCCTGGTCGAGAAGTACTACACCGACTTCGTCCGCGACGGCGCCAAGCTGTCCGATGCCGACAAGGTCACCCTGAAGTCGATGAACGCCGAGATGGCGCGCCTGGGCACGCAATTCAGCCAGAACGTGCTGGCCGAAGTAAACGCCGCCGCCGTGGTGGTGGACGACGTCAAGCAGCTCGACGGCCTGTCCGAAGAGCAGATCTCCGCCGCCGCCGAAGCGGCCAAGGCGCGCAAGCTCGACGGCAAGTACGTCATCGCCCTGCTCAACACCACCGGCCAGCCGCCGTTGGCGCAGCTGAAGGACCGCGCCCTGCGCCAGCGCATCTTCGAAGCCTCCGTCGCCCGCGGCAGCCACGGCGGCGAGTACGACAACACGGCGCTGGTCGCGCGCATCATGAAGCTGCGCGCCGAGAAGGCCAAGCTGCTGGGCTTTGCCAACTACGCGACCTACTCGCTGGAAAACCAGACCGCCAAGACCCCCGAAGCGGTCAACGCCATGCTCGGCCAGCTCGCCCCGCCGGCCGTGGCCAATGCCAAGCGCGAAGCGGCCGACCTGCAGAAGATGATCGACGCCGAGCAGAAGGCCGCGCGCAAGCCGACCTTCAAGCTCGAACCGTGGGACTGGGCCTTCTACAGCGAGAAAGTGCGCCAGGCCAAGTACAACTTCGACGAATCGCAGCTCAAGCCGTACTTCGAATACAAGAACGTGCTGGAGAACGGCGTGTTCTTCGCCGCCAACCAGGAATACGGCCTGACCTTCAAGGAACGCCACGACCTGCCGAAATACCGCGACGACATCTACGTCTACGACGTGTTCGACGCCGACGGCAAGCAGCTGGCGATCTTCATCCACGACCCCTACGCGCGCGCCTCCAAGCGCGGCGGCGCCTGGATGAACTCCTACGTCTCGCAGTCGGCGTTGACCGGCGACCAGCCGGTGGTGGCCAACCACCTCAACATCCCCAAGCCGCCGGCCGGCCAGCCGACGCTGCTGACCTGGGACGAAGTGACCACGATGTTCCATGAGTTCGGCCATGCCCTGCACGGCATGTTCTCGGACGTGAAGTACCCCTACTTCTCCGGCACCAGCGTGCCGCGCGACTTCGTCGAATTCCCCTCGCAGGTCAACGAGATGTGGGCCGACTGGCCGTCCATCCTGAAGAACTACGCCAAGGACCACACCACCGGCGCGCCGATGCCGCAGGCGTTGCTCGACAAGGTCGTGGCCGCGGCCAAGTTCAACCAGGGCTTTGCCACCACCGAGTACCTCGGCGCGGCGATGCTGGACCAGAACTGGCACCAGCTGCCGGTGGACAAGGTGCCGGACGCGGCGGGGGTGATGCCGTTCGAGGCGCAGTCGCTGGCTGCCGACGGGATTGCCTATGCACCGGTGCCGCCGCGCTATCGCACGCCGTACTTCAGCCACATCATGGGTGGCTATGCGGCCGGCTACTACGCCTACATCTGGTCGGAGGTGCTGGATGCGAACACGCAGCAGTGGTTCCGCCAGCATGGCGGGTTGAGCCGCGAGAATGGCGAGCACTTCCGCAAGACGCTGCTGTCCAAGGGCGGCAGTGTGGATGCGATGGCGCTGTTCCAGGACTTCGCCGGCCACGCGCCGCAGATCGAGCCGTTGCTGGAGAAGCGGGGCTTGACGGTGGGTGGCGGGGATGGGGAACAGCCGAAGAGCGAGCCGCAAGGCAGGTAAGCGGCGTATGCACACAGAGAAGGCCACCGCGAGGTGGCCTTTTTCTTTGGCTTGCTAATCATCCGGAGTTATCGGCAGCGTCCGGGGGCAAATGCCCCTTTCGGGACACCTTCTCCCACCAGCGGAAGAAGGAACGGCCGGGCTAGCGCGATCTGAGAGATACGTCGTTGAGGTCATTGGCAGAAGCGCTGATGCACCATCATCGCGTCAGCGAGCAAACTACGCTCGGCGTCGGAAGTAACACCGGCACTCTTGCCTTCTTCGATCGTCTGATTGACGCCCGGACAAGGGTCATCCGTATAGCCGGGAGGCCATAGACCGGCCAGACGCCCGAACTCGCGGACGATCAGTTCCGCTGTCATTTGTGGCTTCACTTTGAATCGTTCTGCCGGAATCCTGAAACGACTGGCCTGCGGACTCTCGCGGAAAATGCGCGATGACGTGAAACCAAAAATCGCAGGTTCTTTAACGAGCGCACCACCCGCAGACGGAGGTGAAGCATCCAGCGCAGCAGCCTCGGCATCCATCGGCTCGGCGATTGGATTACGAACGACGGACGCTCTCAAGTTTACGTTCGTCGTTGGCGGTGCGTACGGGGAAGATCGATGGCGCGGAGGAATTCCAGGATTTCTGACGGGGGAATGCATCCTTTTTTCCGTTGCCGGCTTCTGACTGGCTGCGACAAAGCTGACTGACGTCCGCTCGTGTTCCGCTTGGCGGGATGAAACGGACTGCGACCGAAAGAACCATCCTCCGATGACAAGGTGGACCAGCAGAACCGCGAGCCAAGCCATAACCTGATCGACAGAAGGCGCGCTGGGCGACTTTTCTTGCGTCCGTCCCTTCATGGCGAATCGAGCAATCGGTCGCGCCACCTGGAATACGTAGAACACCATTCGACCTGCTTCATCAGACCCCATGCATGACGCTGGACTACCTGGGCCCAATCAGAGCCTGTCGCGGCCGAAGCGTGCATTGCATACCGAGGCCGATCCATGAAGCTCCAGGATCTATCTCACGCAAATGGAGCAGCGACACCTCCAGGACTTGCCGGTTCCACATGGCAGATCGAGCCGTTGCACGAGCCGATGCCACGCCATCTCGCCGGGGAGACGGCAATCGATGGGCCGCACGAAAGCCTTCGCCTCAGTCGCGCATGCTGGCAAGATAAGCACCACGACAAACGGAGGCAGCCCGTGCGTGGCACAACATTCCTGAAGTGGACCGGCTTCTTCGCCGGTTGCGTCATCGCCTTGGAGGCGATGATCTCGATGGCGATGCTGGGAATGGGCGAGGTCTCGCGCGGGGCGTCCTTCATGCTTGCAGGCAGCATCACCGCCATGATCTCGGCCACACCGCTGCTCGCGCTTCCCTTCTCGATGCGACTGGCGCGACTGGCCTTTGTCGCCCTGCTATTCCTGTTCGCAGCGGGAATACTGTGGCTGGTCTTCACCAGCACACGTGCCCAATGGACCCATCAACTGGCAGCCATTGCCTTTGCGGTGCTGTTGATCATCAGAGTCGGCTTGAAAATGCGACCCAGCCCGCACATGAGCCGTTGACGACTCCGCAGCAGCATCAACCCATCCGACCACAAGACGGCCCGCCGTCCCTCGTCCCGCCACGCGGGAGAAGATGCCCCGACAGGGGCGGATGAGGGCGCTCTTGCCCTCCCCACACCACCGGCGGCCAACTATCGGCGTTCGGAGCCGGGCTCCGAACGCCAACCGATAAAAACAAAAAGTCTAAGCCCCAGGCCGCACCACCAAAGTAGCCGTCATCCCGGCCGCCAACACCGTCCCCTCAGGCAAATGGTCCGCATCGATCCGCACCCGCACCGGAATCCGCTGCGCCAACCGCACCCAGTTGAACGTCGGATCGACATTGGCCAACAAATCGCCACCGGCCGGATTGTCGCTGTCGGTAATGCCATGCGCGATGCTCTCGATGCTGCCGTGCAACGCCGCACCGCCACTCATCAACCGCACCTCGACCGGATCGCCCACGTGCAACGCCGGCAGCTTGGTCTCCTCGAAATACCCATAGATCCAGAACGAATGCCGATCGATCACCGCCACCCGCGCCGCGCCGGCATTGGCGTAATCGCCCACGCGCACGTCCAGGTTGGTCACGTATCCATCGACCGGCGCCCGCACCTCGGTGCGCTCCAGGTTCAACGCCGCCGCCGCCAGCGCCACCTGCGCCTGCTCCACCGCGGCAACCGCCTCCTGCTGCGCCGCACCGGCCTGGCGCTGGCTGGCCCGCGCCTGCTCGACCGCCGCGCGCGCCGCGTTCGCCGCCGCCAGCGAATCGCTGCGCGCCTCGTCTGAAATCAGGCTGCCCTGGATGCGCTGCCGGCGCTCGTACTGCGTCTGGTACTTCACCAGGTTGGCCGCCTGCTCGGCAGCGCTGGCGCCGGCCGCCTGGATACTGGCACCGGAAGCGCGCGCCGCCGCCTGCGCCGCGGCGAGGTTGGCCTGGGCCTTGTCCAGCTCGAAGCGATAGCGGCTCTGGTCGATCACGAACAACAGCTCGCCCTTCTTCACCACCTGGTTGTCCTTCACCGGCACGTCGGTGACCAGCCCGGCCACGTCGGGCGCCACGCGCACCACCTCGGCGCGCACGCGGCCATCGCGGGTCCAGGGCGAATACATGTAGTGCTTCCACAGCACGGTGGCCACCAGGATGGCGATGAGGACGACCACGGTGGTCAGGCAGAAACGCAGCAGCGACAACAGGCGGGGGTTCATGGCAAGGCTCACAGCAAGAGCAGCGCGGTGCTGCTGAACAGGACGAGGAATATGGCGATGCGGAACAGCGAGGGATGCCAGACGTGGCGGTACAGCTGGTAGCGGCCGGCCACCCAGTCCAGCGCCCAGAACACCGCGAGCATGGCGACGAACAGGAACAGCAGGGTCGGCACGAGGGTGCCGCCGAGGGCGATTTCACGAGGCATGGAGCGGTTCCTTGGCGTCCGCCGCGGCGGCGGACATGTAGCGCGCCATCACCGACTGGTCGTCGACCAGGGCCAGGCGGATCAAATGCAGGTGTTCGCGCACGAACGGCAGCGCGACGCCTTCGCCGGGCGCGCGCCGGGCGCAGGCCAGTGCGTCTTCGACCGCGCCCAGCGCGGCCTGGTAGGCGGCCACCGAAGGGTGTTGGAAGAACCGGCCCAGCGCGCTCACCGCGCGGCCGGCAGCCGCATCCAACCGTGGCGGCAACGGCTGCTCGCGCTGGTCGTGGCGCAGTTCGATGATGGCGCGCCCGGTCTCGTGCACGGCCAGCGCCCAGGCCAGCAGCTGGCGCGAATCCTCGCTGCCGGCCACGGTCTGGCCGACGATCTGGTGGAACAGGTCGTGGTTGACGCTCTCGAAGCGGTAGCGCAGGCCCGGCAACGGCGCTTCGGCGGCCAGCGCCACCTGGCCGCGCAGTGCGGCAAGCTGGCGACGCCGCAGCCAGGCGCTGCCGATCGCCGGCGGCACCAGGCCGAACATCAACACCACCGCGCCCAGGCCGAAGATCTGCGCGATGCCGTCGTTGATGAAGTGGAGTGGATTGAACGCCATCGGGTTGGTGATGGCCAGGATGTAGGCCAGCCCCATGCAGGCACCCAGGCCGAACAGCGACCAGGTTGGCCGCGTGAACAGATAGGCGCCGACCATCAGGAACGGCAGCAGGCAGGCGACCAGCAACGGGAAGCCGTCGATGCGGGTGAGGACGAAGAACACGCAGACGAAGCCGGCCACCATGCCGCCCAGGTAGCCGAAGGTAACCTTGAGCGTGGTCCGCACCGGGCCCGGCGAGGTCGCGAACAGGCCGGAGAAGATCGTCGCCAGCAGCATCGCGTTGGCACCCACCGGCCAGGCCGAGCCGATCCAGAACCATGCCAGCAGGGCCATCGTCGCCACCGTGCGCGCCGTGGCCAGGGCGGCGCCGGCATAGTCGTTGCCGCGCACGAAGCGCGCGCGCTCGACCACGTTGCCGGGGATGGACCCGCCGCGCAGGTCGAGCTGGGAGATGACGTACAGCTCGAGCTCACGCGCGAAGCGCTGCACCAGGTTGGCGCCGATATCGAATTCCTCGGCGCGCGCCGCTGCGATGGCCGAGCGCGCCGCGCCGGCCCGGCGCGGCATTTCCAGGCGCGCGGCGCGCAGGCGCCGCAGCAGCGCGCGCGAGGGCACGGTGTCGCCCAGGGCTTCGCCCAAGGGGCGATACAAGGCGATGATCGCCGCCGCCACGGCCTCGCCACCGGCGCGTTGCAGCCGGTTGAGCAGGTGGTGCAGCGACTGGAAGCTGGTCGAGACCGCCATGAAGCGCTGGTTGGCCAGCTCCATGTGCGCGCTGCGGGCACGCGCCTGCGGGTCTTCGAAGATCACCGAGCTGCGCAGGTCTTCCAGCGCCACCGCGTCGCGCACGAAGCGCAGGTGGGCGCGCTCCATGTCGGCGCGCGCGATGGCGCCCACGGTGCTGCCGCGCATGAAGTCGATGAAATGGCGGTATTGCTGGCGCGCGGTCTGGCGCAGGGTCTCGCGCACGTGCACCGGGAACACCACGTCGTTGACGACCGCGCTGACCAACAGGCCGAGCATCAGTTCGGTGATGCGGTACAGGGCCGATTCGAACACCCCCGCGGGCGCGTCGATCACCGGCAAGGCAATGATCGCGGCGGTGTAACCGGCCAGCACGAAGGCGTAGGACTTGAAGTTGCGGTACAGCGTCGCCCCGCCGGCGCACAGGCCGACCCACAGCGCCATCGCGCCGAGGAACAAGCTGCGCTGCTGCGGGAAGGCGGCGACGATCGCCAGCGCCGCCGCCGCGCCGGCCAGGGTGCCGAACACGCGATAGAAGCTCTTGGCCAGCACCATGCCCGACTGCCGGTGCATGACGATGATGGTGGTCATCGCCGCGGTATTCGGCGAGGGCAGCTGCAGCCGCATCGCCAGCCACAGGGCGATGAAATACGACAGCGCGGTGCGCGCGATGAACAGCCAGGCATCGCCCTCCTCGCGGAGGAATTGCCAAAGCGCTGCGCGCCGCGGGGCGGCCAGTGGGGGGGACAGGGTGGACATGGGTGCTGGCGGCGGGTGGCGGTTACAGGCTGTCCATGCCGTCGAGCATCTTCTTCAGCAGGGTTTCCAGCCGCAGCTGTTCGGCGTCGGCCAGGCCGCTGACTTCGGCTTCGAGCAGCACGCAGATCTGCGGCAGCATGCGTTCGATCAACGCCACCCCGGCCGGCTCCAGGGTCAGGGTGACCTTGCGCCGGTCTTCCTCGTTGCTGCCGCGGCGGATCAGCCCCTTCTCGCAGAGCTGGTCGGTCAGGCGGGTGACGTTGGCGGATTTCTCGCCGGCCGCCTCGGCCGCCTGCGTCGGGCTCAGCGACTGGTCCGGCGTGCCGTACATCATCATCAGCACGTCGTATTCGGGGTGGCTGATGCCGTAGGGCTTGAGCACGCCGTTGGCGTTGGTGTGGATGCGTTTGTACAGGTGCTTGATCAGGCGCACGAGCACCGCCGGTTCGCGCGGAAACGGCGGGTAGCGCTCGCAGGTCACAGCAAGGCGCCGTTCGACGGGTTCGAAGCTGCTCATGGGGTGGGCCTGGTTAGGTCAGGTCCATATATTACACTTATGTACTATATGTAGGTGAATGGATTGGGTTTGGGGCGGGACTCGGGACTCGGGACTCGGAAAAGCAGTCCGCGCGCTGGCGATGCGCTTTGCGTTCTCACTGGCCACCAGCCGGTCACCTGTCCGCCAACTGAACCGCGAGTCCTGAGTCCTGAGTCCTGAGTCCTGAGTCCTGAGTCCTGAGTCCTGAGTCCTGAGTCCCGAGTCCCGAGTCCCGAGTCCTGAGTCCCGAGTCCCGAGTCCCGAGTCCCGAGTCCCGAGTCCCGAGTCCCGAATCCCGAATCCCGAATCCCGAAAAAATCAGCGCAAAGACCGATACCCCCCACGAACCCCTTCAGGCGACAGCACCACCTGCCACAGCTGCGCGTGGCGGCAACGGAAGCTGGCCATCGAGGCGGCCAGGTAGAAGCGCCACATGCGCCGGAAGCGTTCGTCGTACCGCGCGTCCAGGCGCTGCCAGGCGGCTTCGATGTTGTTGCGCCAGGCCTGCAGGGTGCGGTCGTAGTCGGCGCCGAAGTTGTGCCAGTCCTCCATCACGAACAGGCCTTCGCTGGCCTCGGCGATCTGGCGGATCGACGGCAGCATCGAGTTGGGGAAGATGTAGCGGGCGATCCACGGGTCGGTGCGATGGCGGCTGAGGTTGCCGCCGATGGTGTGCAGCAGGAACAGGCCGTCGGCGCGCAGGCAGCGCCGCGCCACTTCGAAGTAACGGCGGTAGTTCTTCTCGCCGACGTGTTCGAACATGCCGACCGAGAACACCGCGTCGAACGGCTCGTCCAGTTCGCGATAGTCCTGCAGGCGGATCTCGATCGGCAGGCCGGCGCATAGCTGCCGCGCGAAGTCGGCCTGCTCGCTGGAAATGGTGATGCCCACGCCGCTGACGCCGTAACGTTCGGCGGCGAACTTCAGCGCCTCGCCCCAGCCGCAGCCGATGTCGAGCACGCGCTGGCCCGGCCGCAGGCCGAGCTTGCGGCAGATCAGGTCGAGCTTGGCCTCCTGCGCCGCGTCCAGGTCCTCGGCGTGCGCCCAGTAACCGCAGCTATAGACCAGCCGCCGGCCGAGCATGGCCTGGTAGAGATCGTTGCCGAGGTCGTAGTGGCGCTTGCCGACCTCGTAGGCGCCCCGCCCGGCCTGCAGGTTGAACAGCTTGGCGCGCAGCGCGTCGCCGATCTCGCCGAAGCCGTGCACGCGCTCGTCCAGCCGCGCGCGCATCAGGTGCAGCAGGAACACGTCCAGCGCATTCGCATCCCAGCTGCCGTCCATGTAGCTCTCGCCCAGGCCGAGCGAGCCCTGGGCCAGGACCCGGGCATACCAGTCCGGGTCGTGCACCTGGATGTCCTGCGGCCGCCGGCCGCCAATCTCCACGCCGGCCTCGGCCAGCAATCCTTCGACGCGTTGGCGCAGGCGTTCGGGCATGGCAGCTCCGCTACGGGGCGAACAGCTCGGTATATTCGGGGGCGACCAACGGGCGCAGCACGGCGGCCGGCACGTCGGCGGTCTGGGTACCGTCGGAATACGGCCCCACTTGGTAGGGCGGGAATACGAAGCGCATCGCCGCGATCTTACCGGCGCTGTCGAGCAGCGGCACGAATTGTTCGAAATTGCCGGCCTCGGCAGCCGTGCCGTCGGCGATCATCTTGTCCGCATTCTTCAACAGGGCTTCGGCATCGGGCGGCGGCAGCTTGTCGGCGTCGGTACGTTGCCGCGCGGCGTCGTGCAGTTGCGCCGCCACATATTGGCCCAGCGTTGCCCAGCCTTCGCGGGTGGGGATCAGCTTCTGCGCGGTCAGCAATTCATCGCGCGCCGGCAGCCAGACGAAGCGGGCAACCAGCGGTTCGCCGTGGGCGCCGCCGGTATAGCGGCTTCCATCGACCGCCACCGCGACCACGCCGGGCGTATCGAGAACCTTCTGGAACGCCAGCGACAGCTCGTACGGTGCGGTGGGCTTGTCGTTGCCCAGCCCGTCCACGGCCTGCATCAGTTCGGCACGCGCCGCCTCGGCATACTGGCGTACCGCCGCGGCCAGGCCCGGGTAGCGATCGAGCCCGGCGGGATAGCTGATGCCGATGACATAGCGCGGATCGCGCTCGATCACGTCCTTTAGCTCGGCAGGCGCCGCCGCCATGGGTGCGGCGGGCGTGTTGTCGATGGCCGGCGCCGCCTTGTCGGCGGCCGTCCCGGTGGCGGGACGGTCCGGCTGGCAAGCCGCCAGCCCCAATGCCAGGGTCACCGCCACTACGCCGCGCCACGTCCCTGCCCTGCCTGCTTGCAACGCCTTCATCCTCGACTCCTTCATCGCCTCGACTCCATGCCCAACGTGATCCCTGCTCAGCCGAGCAGGTCCCGCAGTTCCGGGTGGCGTTGGAAATACGCCGCCGCATAAGAACAGTCCGGGCGCACCTTGTAGCCTTGCGCGCGGGCGAAATCCAGCGCATTCCGGACAAGATTCGCCGCCACGCCCCGCCCGCCAATGGCCGCGGGTACGCCGGTATGCACCAGCCGCAGCACGCCGTTGGCCAGTTCGTAGTCCAGTTCGGCTTGTTGGCCGTCGAGTTCGGCCACGAATCTTCCCGCCGCTGCGTCGTGCCGGATGACCGGCCCCGCTTCTTCGCTCATCTGTCGCCCCCTTGCTTTCCGGCCGCATTCTCCCCGGCCCGGCGCGACCCCGGCGTGAAGCGGAACGGCGCTGGCCGACGCTTCGCGTCACTTTCGGCCCTCAAGCCGCCGCCGCACCGGCCGATATGACTTGCGGAAGCCCCCGGCAGGATTGGCACGGGATTTGCGGCTTCCGTCACAACACCGAAGGAGAGGTCCCGATCATGAGCATCGACACCACCCCGAACCAGCGCGACCCCGACAGCAACCTGCTCGAGGGTTTGTACCAGTTGGTCGTCAGTGGGCACACCGGCGGCAGCGAGTTCGACCAGCTGACGGCCGAGGTGTACGAGCGCCTGCAGGTGGCCTACGCCGGGTCATCGGAGAAGGCGCACAGGCTTTTCAGCCGCACGGCGGCCTGAGTTCCGGTCAAGGGGGGGGCCGTCCGCCCCGAGGGGCGGGCGGTTCCTCCATCAATTGCCCGTGCCGCCGCTGAGCTGCTGCAGGAAGGCCGGCACCACGGCCGGCGCCATGGCCACCATGAACAGCACGCCGAACGCCGCGCCGGCCAGGTGCGCGCTGTGGTTGATGCGGTCGCCGCCGCGGCGGTCCATCCAGATGCTGTAGCCGACGTAGAACACGGCATAGAAGATCGCCGGGATCGGAATCGGGATGAAGAACAGGAACAGCTTGGTCCACGGGTCGAGCAGGATGTAGGCGAACAGCACCGCCGACACCGCGCCCGATGCACCCAGGCTGATGTAGTTCGGATTCTTCTGATTCTTCAGGTAGCTCGGCAGGATCGAGACCACCAGCGCGGCCAGGTAGAACAGCGGATAGGTCAGCCAGGTCCCGGTGACCTGCAGCATCGCGTACTCGATGTGCCGGCCGAAGAAGTACAGGGTGACCATGTTGAACAGCAGGTGCATCCAGTCCGCATGCACGAAGCCGTAGGTAACCAGGCGGTCGTACTGGCGGCGGCGGTCGACCGCCGGCGGCCACAGCACCAGCCGGTCGGCCAGCTTGCGGTGGGTGAAGGCCATCCAGGACACGATGGCGGTGATGGCAATCAGCAGCAGGGTGATCATTCGATGGGCTCGGAGCAGGTCGGTCAGGCGGTGCGGTAATGGTCGACGGCACGATAGCGCCGCGCGTACAGCCCGAACGCCAGCGCGGCGAGGAAGGCGAACGCGGCGAAGAAGAACATCAGGAAGGCGGTCTCGCTCAGGCCGGTACGCTCGATGTGCCCGGTGACGCTGTCGTTGCGCACCGCCACGTTGGACAGCAGCACCCACAGGTTGCCGACGGTGGTGGTGAGGTTCCAGAAACTCATCACCACGCCCTTCATCGAGGCCGGCGCCTGGCTGTAGGCGAACTCCAGGCCGGTGGCCGACACCAGCACTTCGCCAAAGGTCAGCAGCGCATACGGCAGGATCTGCCAGGCGATATGCATCGCATCGCCGCCGTCCATCAGCACCTGGATCCCGCCCACCACCACCCAGGCCAGGCCGCTGAAGGCGATGCCGGCGGTCATCCGGCGCAACGCGGTGGGCTCATAGCCGAAGCGGCGCAGCAGCGGGTACAGCACCAGGTTGTTGAACGGGATCAGGATCATCACCAGCGCCGGGTTGATGGCCTGCATCTGCGAGGCGGCGAACCAGGCCGGCATGGTCATCTCGCGGCCCTGCAGCACCCAGGTCGAGGCCTTCTGGTCGAACAGCGAGAAGAACGGCGTGGCCAGGGCGAACACCACCAGCACGCGCAGCACCGAGCGCACCCCGTCCACCGCCGCATCGGGATGCGTGCCGCGCGCGCGTTCCAACTGCCACCAGGTACCGCCGCCGATGCCGGCCAGCAGCAGCACCATCGCCAGGCACAGGCAGATCACGATGCCCAGGGTGTCGATAAAGGCGAAGCCGGCCAGCGCCAGCAATACCGAGAGCGCGGCCAGCACCAGGCCGGGCCGGCCCTGCCCCGGCACCCGCGCCAGCAAGGCGGTGCGCACCACGTGGGCGAACGAATGCGGGTCCTTGGGCGGTAGCGGCATACGCTCGTAGCGATGCCGGCCGGCCCAGAACACCAGCGTGGCCACGAACATCAGCAGCCCGGGAATGCCGAACGCCCAGGCCGGGCCGAGGTGCTTCAGCGCCAGCGGGATCAGCAGCGAGGCGAACAGCGAGCCGAAGTTGATGATCCAGTAGAAGGCATCGAAGGCGACCTTGGCCAGGTGCTTGTTGCGCTGGTCGAACTGGTCGCCCATGAAGGAGGCCACCAGCGGCTTGATGCCGCCGGCGCCCAGCGCGATCAGGCCCAGGCCGAGGAAGAAGCCGCCGCGATGGCCCTCGAACAACGCCAGGCAGGCATGGCCGGCGCAGTAGACCAGGCTGAACCACAGGATGGTGTTGTACTTGCCGAAGAAGCGGTCGGCCAGCCAGCCGCCGAGCAGCGGGAAGAAGTACACGCCGATCATGAAGCTGTGCAGGATGTGCTTGGCTTCGGCCTCGCGGCCGGGCGCGGTCACCTCCTGCAGCAGCAGCGAGGTGATCAGGAACTGCACCAGGATGTTGCGCATCCCGTAGAAACTGAAGCGCTCGCAGGCTTCGTTGCCGATGATGAAGGGCAGTTGGCGCGGCATGCGCGCCGTCGCGGTGGCGGCCGGGGAAGAGGGCGTCATCGGGGGCTTCGGTAGGGCTAGGGACGGGAGATTAGCGTATCGGGCTTGGAGAGGCTGCTGGTGGCGGGACTCGGGACTCGGGACTCGGAAAAGCAGTCCACGCGCTGGCGGGGCGCTTTACGTTCTGATTGGCCGTAGCCGGCCACCTGTCCGCCAACTGGACCGCGAGTCCCGAGTCCCGAGTCCCGAGTCCCGCACCGCAGCTTGGCCGCGCGTTCCCCATCCCTTAGGCTGTTTGGTCATCCTCGCCCGAAGGAATAAGGGATGCGTCTGCGAACCCCGTGGGTCACCGCCCTGTTCTGCGCCCTGGCCTTGCCGGCCACCGCCGCACCCGCGCCCTTGACCACGCTGTCCGAACGCAGCGGATTCCTCGACACCGGCCGCTACGACGAAGTCATCGCCCTGTGCGGCGCCTTCGCCTCCCGCTATCCGCAAGCCGTGCGCTGCATCGAATTCGGCACCACGCCGGAGGGCCGGCCGATGAAGGCGCTGGCGGTGTCGACCCGCAGTGCCCTCGACCCCGCCGCCGCGGCGAAGGCGAACCTGCCGGTGGTGCTGATCCAGGGCGGCATCCATGCCGGCGAGATCGACGGCAAGGACGCCGGTTTCCTGGCCCTGCGCCAATTGCTCGACGGCAAGGCGTCGCCGGGCACGCTGGACAAGGTCGTGTGGCTGTTCGTGCCGGTGTTCAACGTCGACGGCCATGAGCGCTTCGGCGCCTGGAACCGCCCCAACCAGCGCGGCCCGCGCGAGATGGGCTGGCGGGTCACCGCGCAGAACCTCAACCTCAACCGCGACTACGTCAAGGCCGACGCGCCCGAGATGCAGGCCATGCTGCGCCTGGTCCAGCAGTGGGACCCGCTGCTCTACATCGACCTGCATGCCACCGACGGCGCACAGTTCGAGCACGACGTCTCGGTCCAGGTCGAACCGCTGCACGCCGGCGACGCGCGCCTGGCCGGCGATGGCAAGGCGCTGCGCGACGGCGTCATCTCCGACCTCGAGCGCCACGGTTCGCTGCCGCTGCCCTACTACCCGTCCTTCGTCGTCGACGACGACCCGTCTTCCGGCTTCGAGGACGCAGTACCGCCGCCGCGCTTTTCGCACGGCTATTTCCAGCTGCGCAACCGCTTCGGCATGCTGGTCGAAACCCATTCGTGGAAGCCGTATCCGCAACGGGTGCAGATCATGCGCAACACGATCGTCTCGGCCCTGGAGCAGGCCGCGCGCCACGGCGCGCAATGGCGTGCCGATGCCGTCGCCGCCGACCGCAGCGACCTCGCCGGCCAGCCGGTGGCGCTGGACTACAAGGCCAGCGATCGGGTCCGCAACGTCGACTTCCGCGGCTACGCCTACACCCGCACGCCCTCGCCGGTCTCCGGCGCGCCGATGACGCGCTACGACGAGAAGACCCCGCAGATCTGGCACCTGCCGCTGCGCGACGACATCCGTCCGAGCGTGGTCGTCGCCGCACCGCGCGGCGGCTATGTCGTGCCCGCCGCGCATGCGGCCTGGGTCGGCGAGAAGCTGCGCCAGCATGGCATCGCCTTTCAGGTGCTGGGCGCGCTCGATGCCCGACCGCTGCAGGCCTTCCGCGCCGACCAGGCCGAGTTCGCCGCGCAGTCGGTCGAAGGCCACCAGCGATTGACCGTGCAAGGCCAGTGGCACGACGAATCGCGCCCGCTCGCGGCCGGCGCGCTGTTCGTGCCGATCGCCCAGCCGCAGGCGCGCCTGGTCATGGCCTTGCTCGAACCGCAGGCACCCGATTCGCTGCTGCAATGGGGCGAGTTCAACAACGCCTTCGAGCGCAAGGAATACATGGAGGCCTACGTGGCCGAGGAAGTGGCCGAGAAAATGCTGTCCGACGACCCGGCACTGAAGGCCGACTTCGAACGCCGCCTGCGCGAGGACCCCGCCTTCGCCAACGACCCGCGCGCACGGCTGGAGTTCTTCTACCGTCGCCACCCCAGCTGGGACGAGCGCTACCGCTTGTACCCGGTGCTGCGCAGCGAGCGCGCCCTGCCCTGAGACCGCCATGACCACTTTCTTCCACGCCTTCGCACGTCCGCCGATGAAAACGATTTCACGCCTGACCAACGGCCTGCTGGCCTTCGCATTGCTATTGCCGATGTTCGCTGCGGCCGCTGCCCCGCCCGTTGCCCAGGATCGCGAGGCGCTGAGCGTGGTCACGCTCAACCTCTACCACGACCGCGAAGACTGGCCGCGCCGGCGCGTGCAGATCCTGGAGACGCTGCAGCGCTTGCGTCCGGATGTGATTGCGCTGCAGGAAGTGATCCAGCGCGAAGGCCAGCAGAACCAGGCGCAATGGCTGGCCGATGCGCTGGGTTACGAATGGCGATTCGTCAGCACCGATCCGCTCGGCAGCCCGATGCGCTACGGCAACGCCTTGCTGAGCCGGCACCGCGTGCTCGCGAGCGCCGAGCTGCGGTTGCGTCCGCTGGACGACAGCCGCACGGCGATGCGCGTGCGCCTGGAGATCGACGGCCGCACGCTCGACGCCTACGTGACCCACCTGCATTGGACGCACACGCCCGAGGGCGCGCAGATGCGCGCGACCCAACTGGCCGACCTGCTGCCGTGGATCGCCAGCGAGTCGGCCGGCGTGCCGGTGCTGCTGGCCGGCGATTTCAACGCCAGCGACGAAGCGCCCGAGCTGGCGCCGTTGGCCGAACGCTTCGAGGACGGCTACCGTGCCGTGCACCCCGGTCGCGACACCGCCGCCGACACCACGCTGGACCCGGCCAGCGCACCGCCCATGCGCGTGGACCATGTGTTCGTGCAGCGCGGCGCGTTCCGCGTTACCGGCAGCCAACGCCTGTTCCAGCAACGCGACCGCGACCACGTGCGCGCCTCCGACCACTACGGCGTGCTGACCGAACTGCAGTGGCTGCCGGCCACTGCCTCGGCGCAACCGTGGCGCGATCGCAGCCTGTCGCCGACGCACCGCGCCGCGCTGCTGGTGGCGGCAATGACCCAGGACGAGAAATTCCTGATGGTGCGCAGCTATTTCGGCATCGGCGCCAAGCGCCCGCCGCTGGCGCTGGGCTCGGCCGGCTACGTGCCGGCGATCGAACGCCTCGGCGTGCCGGCGCAGCAGCTGGCCGATGCCGGCGTCGGCGTCACCAACCCTGGCGGCATGCGCCAGGGCGACGTGGCCACCGCCATGCCATCGAATCTGGCGCTGGCCTCGTCGTGGAACCGCGAGCTCGCCTACCAGGGCGGCCGCACCATGGGCCGCGAGAGCTGGCAGCAAGGCTTCAACGTCCTGCTGGCCGGCAGCGTCAACCTGCAGCGCGACCCGCGCAACGGCCGCAATTTCGAGTATGCCGGCGAAGATCCGCTGCTGGCCGGGCGCATCATCGGCGAATCGATCCGCGGCGTGCAGGCCGAACACGTCGTCTCGACGATGAAGCATTACGCGATGAACGACCTGGAGACCGCGCGCAACCAGCACAGCGCGACGATCGGCGAACAGGCGATGCGCGAATCGGACCTGCTGGCCTTCGAACTGGCCCTGGGCACCGGCGAACCCGGCTCGGTGATGTGCGCCTACAACCGCATCAACGGCATCTATGCCTGCGAACACGATGAGCTGCTCAACCGCATCCTCAAGCAGCAGTGGCGCTGGTCCGGCTACGTGATGTCGGACTGGGGCGGCGTGCACAGCGGTTCGAAGGCGGCGCTGGCCGGCCTGGACCAGCAGTCGGCGGGCGAAACCTTCGACAAGGCGCTGTTCTTCGACCAGCCGCTGCGCATGGCCGTGACCGCCGGCGTGGTGCCGCAGGCGCGGCTGGACGACATGGTGCAACGGATCCTCTACGCCTTCTTTGCCACCGGTGCGTTCGACGCGCCGCCGCAGCGCGGCCCGATCGACGCCGCCGCCGGCCTGCGCGCCGCGCAGCAGGTTGCCGAGGAAGGCAGCGTGCTGTTGCGCAACGAGGGCGGCGTGCTGCCGATTGCCACCGACAGCCAGCGCATCGCGGTGATCGGCGGGCATGCCGACAAGGGCGTGATCGGCGGCGGCGGCTCGTCGATGGTCGGCCGCACCGCGCTCGGCGGCAACGCCGTGCCGGGCCTGGCCCCGACCACCTGGCCGGGGCCGGTGATGTTCCATCCGTCCTCGCCGTTGCAGTCCCTGCGCGAGCGTTTCCCGCAGGCGCAAATCGACTACCTCGATGGCCGCGACCGCGCCGCGGCCGCGCGCCTGGCCGCGCAGGCGCAGGTCGCCATCGTCTTCGCCACGCAGTGGTCGGCCGAATCGGTCGATGTGCCCGATATGCGGCTGCCGGACAACCAGGACGCCCTGATCGCAGCCGTCGCCAGCGCCAACCCGCGCACCGTGGTGGTGCTGGAAACCAACGGCCCGGTGCGCCTGCCCTGGCTGGCGCAGGTGCCGGCGCTGCTGCAGGCGTGGTACCCGGGCATCGGCGGCGGCCCGGCGATCGCCGACCTGCTCAGCGGCCGCGCCAACCCGTCCGGACGCCTGCCGGTCAGCTGGCCGGTGGACGAGTCGCAACTGCCGCGCCCGCAGATTCCCGGCCTGGGTTTCAAACCCGCGCAGCCGCCGGCCGACACCATCGACTACGACATCGAAGGCGCCAACGTCGGCTACAAGTGGTTTGCCGCGCGCGGGCTGACGCCGCAGTTCGCCTTCGGCCACGGCCTGTCCTACACCCATTTCCGTTACGACAACCTGGCCCTGACCGTCCACGGCGCGCGCCTGGTCGCCAGCTTCGAGGTACGCAACGAAGGCGCGCGCGCCGGCGCGGCGGTACCGCAACTGTACGTGCGCGTACCCGGCGATGCGCCGGCGCCGTTGCGCCTGGCCGGCTGGCGCAAGGTGGTGCTGGAGCCGGGCCAGGCCCAGCGCCTGGAGGTCGAGCTGGAGCCGCGCACGCTGGCCAGTTTCGATACCGCCACGCAGCAATGGCGGATGGCGGGCGGCGCTTACCAGGTGACCCTGGCGCAGGCGGCCGATGCGCCATCGGCACAGGCGTCGATCGAACTGCCGGCCGCGGTGGTCGCCATCGACTGCGCCGATGCGCGCGCCTGCACGGCGCCTGCACCTTGACGCGTTAGCATCGTGGCATGTCCCTGTATCCCCTGCACCGCATCGCCCGCTGGAGCTGGCTGCCGACCCTGCTGGTCGGCGGCTGGGCGCAAGCGCACAGCCCCGGCCTGCCGCTGACGCTGCCGCCCAGCGTCGGCGACGGCGTGTTCACCGTGGCGACCTTCAGCCTGGCACCGGACCGCGCCGACTGGGTGTCGCACCGCGAAGGCATCGTCGAGGCATTGCGTGCATTGGCGCCGGACGTGGTCGCGCTGCAGGACGTGGAGCAATCGCCCGAAGTGCCCAACCAGGCCTGCTGGCTCGCCGCCCAGCTCGACTACGGTTGCAGCTTCATCAGTGCCGATCCGCCCAGCCGGCCCCACCGCTTCGGCAACGCACTGCTGACGCGCCGCCCGGTCAGCGGCGATGCGGTGACCTTGTTGCATCCGTTCGAGATGGCCAGCACCGCCGGCATGGTGCGGATGGAAGTGGCCGGCCTGCCGGTCAACGCCTACGTGACCCAGTTGCACCCGGGCGATGCGCGCAGCGACGACGGGCTGATCCGCGCGCGCCAGGTGGTCAACCTGCTGCGCTGGATGGAAGTCACCGACGACGGGCTGCCCACGGTGCTGATGGGTGATTTCTCATGCGCCGAGGGCGCGGCCGAATTGCAGGCGCTGGCGTCGCAGTACCAGGAAGTGAGGGCGCCGGCCGCGCACGAGCAAGCGGGTGCGCTGGACCTGACGGGCGCCGCCGCACCGGTGCCGACCGGCCACGACCACATCCTGCTGCGCAAGGACAGTTTCCGCGTGTTGCGCCTGGCGGCATTGCGCCTGCCGGGTGCCGACGGGCCGCGTGCGCGTGGGCTCATCGCCACGGTGCAATTGCTGCGCCCGCAGGTGGCCGCGCCCTGAGCCCGGCGCGAAAAAGATAGGCGTGGAAAAGAAAAAGGCCGGGAGAACCGGCCTTCTTCTGGAACCGCCTGCGACCCCTGCTTACGCAATGGCAGCCTGGTAGCGGCGTTCGACCTCATTCCAATCGACCACGTTGTAGAACGCGCCGATGTATTCCGGGCGACGGTTCTGGTACTTCAGGTAATAGGCGTGCTCCCACACGTCCAGGCCCAGGATCGGCGTATTGCCTTCGGTGAGCGGGCTGTCCTGGTTGGCGCTGCTTTCGACCACGACCTTTTTGTCCGGGGTGACGCTCAGCCAGGCCCAGCCCGAGCCGAAGCGGCTGATGGCGGCCTTGGTGAAGGCTTCCTTGAACTTCTCGAAACCGCCGAGATCGCGCTCGATGGCCTTGGCCACTTCGCCCACCGGCTCGCCACCGCCCTGCGGCGACATCACCGTCCAGAACAGCGAGTGGTTGGCATGGCCGCCGCCGTTGTTGCGCACCGGGCCCTGCAGGTTCTCCGGCAGCGACTTCAGGCGCGACACCAGTTCCTCGACCGGCAGGTCGGCATACTCGGTGCCTTCCAGCGCGGCGTTGACGTTGTTGATGTAGGTCTGGTGATGCTTGGTGTAGTGGATTTCCATCGTCTGCGCGTCGATGTTCGGCTCGAGCGCGTCGTAGGCGTAGGGCAGCTTGGGGAGGGTGTAGGCCATCGGGGTCTCCTGACTCGTTCGTCCGCGGCAGAGCGGACGTTGGGTTGACAATGTTAAGGATGCGGCGGGCACTTACCAAGTGCGCACCCGGGGATGGACCGTCCCACCCTGCCGCCGATGCGCGCCGGCGAGGCCGCAACCATGCCGCAGCCACCGGTTACCCCGGCGTGAACCGCCGCTTGTTCAAGCGTTCCACAGGCAAGCATGCGCATACTCTTGCCACCTTGGACGCGGCAGGAAACCCCTCCGATGATGCGCAGACCCGGCTTGCTGATCGTCGCCTTGCTCCTGCTCGTCGGCGGGCTGTGGTGGCTGCGCTCGATGCAGCAACCCCACCCGCAGTTCGCGCCCGCGCTGAGCGAAGCGGCCGCGCCGGCGGACGCGCCCCGCCCGCACAGCGCGCCGGCGCCGGCCGACGCACTGCCGCCGTTCCTGCCGGACGAAGCACGCCGAACCATCGTGCTGATCCAGCGCGGCGGTTCGTTCCCGCATGCGCAGGATGGCAGCGTGTTCGGCAACCGCGAAGGCCATCTGCCGCCGCGTCCGCGCGGTTATTACCGCGAGTACACCGTCGACACGCCGGGGCTGTCGCATCGCGGCACGCGGCGGATCGTCACCGGCGGCGACCCGGTCGAGATCTGGTACTACAGCGACGACCACTACGAGACCTTCCGCAGCTTCAGCGTGCCGGCGCAGGTGCAGCCGTGAGCGCGCACTTCGACCTCGACCTGGGCGATCCGGCGCAATCGGGCGTCTACCGCATCGACCCCGCCGCGCTGGACACCATGGCCGCGCTCGCACGCGATGCCGGCCTGCGCATCCTGCGGGTGGACCTGGCCGGCTGCGCGAGCAAGCGCACGCTGCTGGCGCGCCTGGCCGCGCAACTGGATTTCCCGCATGGCAGTGGCTTGAACTGGGACGCGCTCTCCGACAGCCTGCGCGACCTGTCCTGGCTGCCCGCGGGCGGCTACGCCCTGTTGCTCGAGGCCGCCGACGCCTTGCGCGCCGGCGCGGCGGAGGACTTCCACGTCCTGCTCGACATCCTCGACGAGAGCGCCCAGGCCTGGGCCGCGGCCGGCGTGGCGTTCGTGGCGTTCGTGTGTCTGGCCGACGAGGTGGATGCGGCAACCTAACGGCTGCCGCCGATGAGGCGGGGCGGCCTCAGGCCGTCACGTCCAGCAGGAAGCCCAGCGTTTGGTCACCCGCACGCAGCATCCGCGCGTTGGCGTCGAAGCCCAGCACGGCCGAGCGTGCCGCGACCAGGTCGCCGACCGGCGCGTCGGCATCCGGCGCCGCTGCCACCGTCGTGGCGGCGACCCCGCCGCCGGCCTGGGCGGTGGCGGTGACACCCAGCCGCTGCGCATCGCCGGCCGGCAGCCGGGCCACGTTGGCGGCTGCCGCGTCCAGGCGCAGCGAGGCCGCGCGCATGCCGGACGCCGAGATCCCGAGGATGTCCATCCGCAACTCCCTGGGCCGCCGAAGTGGCAGCCCTGCCTCAGCGTTAGCGGCCGGCCACCGCTGGACTTGAGTGCACGCAGTCCTCTCGGGCCCGGGTGTTAGCATAGCCGTCTGCCCCAAAGCCCCCGCCAATGCTCAATATTTTCCGCCGCAAGAAGCCCCAGGACACCGCGCCGGACGCGCCGCAGAGCCACCATTACACGGCTGACGAGATGGCCGCGGCGTTCCCGCAGGCACCGGCCAAGGCCAGCGAATCGGTCACGTTCGAGGAGCTGGCGGACGCCCTGCCGCAGGAAGCCGCGAGCGCCGGAAGCATCGAGCAGGTCACCGGGCAGGTCGCCGAGGAAGTGGCCGCCTACGTCGCCGTCGCCGAACCCTCGGCCGCTGCCCTGACCGCCGTCATCGCCCCCGCCGCGCCGCCCGTCCCGGCCATCGCCGCAAGCGCCGGCAATGCCGATGACATGACCGAGCTGGGCGCGCACGCCGCGGTGCCGGCACCGGCCGGCAAGTCCGGTTGGCGCGACCGCCTGCGCAACAGCAGCTTCGCGCGCAGCTTCGGCGGCCTGTTCTCGCGCAACCCGCGCCTGGACGACGACCTGCTCGACGAGATCGAAACCGCGCTGATCACTGCCGATGTCGGCGTGCCGGCCACCACGGCGCTGGTCGAAGACCTGCGCAAGCGCATGAAGGCGCGCGAATTCACCGACGCCGTGGCCCTGCTCACGGCCCTGCGCGCCGAGCTGATCGCCGTGCTGCGCCCGGTCTCGCAGCCGCTGGTGATCGACCGCAGCGCCAAGCCCTTCGTCGTGCTCACCGTCGGCGTCAACGGCGTTGGCAAGACCACGACCATCGGCAAGCTGGCCAAGCGCTTCAAGGATGAAGGCCACGGCCTGATGCTCGCAGCCGGCGACACCTTCCGCGCCGCCGCCGTGGCGCAGTTGCAGGCCTGGGGCCAGCGCAACGGCGTCACCGTGATCGCCCAGGGCCAGAACGCCGATGCCGCCTCGGTCGCCTTCGACGCCCTGCAGGCCGGCAAGGCGCGTGGCACCGACGTGCTGATCGCTGACACCGCCGGCCGCCTGCACACCCAGACCGGCCTGATGAACGAGCTCGGCAAGATCCGCCGCGTGCTCGGCAAGATCGACCCCAGCGCCCCGCACGAGGTGCTGATGGTGATCGACGGCACCACCGGCCAGAACGCGCTTTCGCAGTTGCGCCAGTTCCATGCCGCCGTGGGCGTCACCGGCCTGGTGGTGACCAAGCTCGACGGCACCGCCAAGGGCGGCGTGGTGTTTGCGCTGGCGCGCGAATTCGGCATTCCGATTCGCTTTGCCGGCATTGGCGAACGGCCGGAGGATCTGCGTGTGTTCGATCCGGAAGCGTTCGTGGATGCGCTGCTGCCTGAGGCGTTGGGCGGCTGACGCTGCCCCATGGCCATCCGCTTTAGCGACCGCCTGCTGGCCTGGTTCGACCGCCACGGCCGCCACGACCTGCCCTGGCAGCATCCGCGCACGCCGTACCGCGTGTGGCTGTCGGAAATCATGCTGCAGCAGACCCAGGTCGCCACGGTCATCCCGTATTTCGAGCGCTTCCTGCACGCCTTCCCGACCCTGCCCGACCTCGCCGCCGCCGCCGAGGACGCGGTGATGGCGCAATGGGCCGGCCTGGGCTACTACGCCCGCGCGCGCAACCTGCATGCCGCTGCCAAGCGTTGCGTGGAACTGCACGATGGCGAGCTGCCGCGCGACTTCGAGGCAATGCACGCCCTGCCCGGCATCGGCCGCAGCACGGCCGGCGCGATCCTCAGCCAGGCCTGGAACGGGCGCTTCCCGATCCTCGACGGCAACGTCAAACGCGTGCTCACACGCTTCCACGGCATCGACGGCTTTCCTGGCCTGCCGGCGGTGGAGAAGCAGCTCTGGGCGCTGGCACAGGCACACGTGGACACCGTCCCCGCCAACCGCCTGGCCGACTACACCCAGGCACAGATGGATTTCGGCGCCACCCTGTGTACCCGCACCAAGCCGGCCTGCGCCATCTGCCCGGTGCAGGAAGACTGCGTGGCCCAGCGCGAGGGCCGCACCGACGCGCTGCCCACGTCCAAGCCGGGCAAGACGATTCCGCAGCGCTCGGCGGTATTCCTGCTGCTGCGCAACGCCCGCGGCGAGCTGCTGCTGCACAAGCGCCCGCCGACCGGCATCTGGGCTTCGCTGTGGTCCTTGCCGCAGGCCGACGACCTGGCACAGGCGCGCACCTGGTTCGACGGCCACCTGCGCGGCGACTTCGATGCCGCCGAAACCTTGCCGGACCTGCTGCACGTGTTCACCCACTACCGCCTGCACATGCAACCGCTGGCGATCGCCCCGGTCGCGGCCGGCGCAGCGCTGGGCGACAATGCCGACCTGCGCTGGGTCGGCCCCGGCGAACTCGCCACGCTGGGCCTGCCGGCGCCGATCCGCAAACTTTTGAGTCCCTGAGCGCCATGTCCCGCACCGTCCTGTGTACCTATTTCAAGCGCGAGGCCCCCGGCCTCGACTTCGTGCCCTACCCCGGCGCCCTGGGCCAGCGCGTGTTTGCCGAGATCAGCAAGGAAGCCTGGGCCACCTGGCTGGCGCACCAGACCATGCTGATCAACGAGAACCGGCTATCGCCGCGCGACCCGGCGCATCGCGCATTCCTGGAGGCGGAACTGCAGAAGTTCCTGTTTGCCGGCGATGCGGAAAAGCCCGCCGGCTATGTAGCGCCAGAGGCAAACTGAAACCGGGTCGCGTCGGGGCTGAAGCCCCTCCCACAGTGCAATTGCAGCCATCCCGCAAGCCTGTTGGCCTATTGTAGGAGCGGCTTCAGCCGCGACCGGATGGCGTCGGCCCCAGAAGCAATTCCGCCAGCCGACACAGTCGGGGCTGAAGCCCCTCCCACAGTGCAACTGCAGCCATCACGCAGGCCTGTTGGCCTATTGTAGGAGCGGCTTCAGCCGCGACCGGATGGCATCGGCCCCAGAAGCAATTCCGCCAGCCGACACAGTCGGGGCTGAAGCCCCTCCCACAGTGCAATTGCAGCC
>Ga0160459_100099_pt1 | contig 86490 bp, 79 predicted proteins | sample HID1973K_E6MG_FD_108208 | JGI IMG/M metagenome (GOLD analysis project Ga0160459, IMG submission 108208) | Enriched mosquito-associated microbial communities from UW Madison campus, WI, USA - HID1973K_E6 MG | ecosystem: Host-associated > Arthropoda: Insects > Digestive system > Unclassified ...
ATCACCAAGGAAATCATGCAGGTCGCGCTGGCGCAGGCCAAGGAAGCGCGCATGCACATCCTGGGCAAGATGCAGGAAGCCATGGGCGAAGCCAAGACCGAAGTGAGCGACTTCGCGCCCAAGCTGTTCACGATGAAGATCAACCCCGAGAAGATCCGCGACGTGATCGGCAAGGGCGGCGCCACCATCCGCATGCTGACCGAAGAAACCGGCACGCAGATCAACATCGACGAAGACGGCACCATCACCATCGCCTCGACCGACAGCGCCAAGGCCGACGAAGCCAAGCGCCGCATCGAGCAGATCACGGCGGAAGTGGAAATTGGCAAGGTCTACGAAGGCCCGGTCACCAAGATCCTCGACTTCGGCGCGCTGATCAACCTGCTGCCCGGCAAGGACGGCCTGCTGCACATCAGCCAGATCGCCCACGAGCGCGTGGAGAAGGTCACCGACTACCTGAGCGAAGGCCAGATCGTGAAGGTCAAGGTCCTCGAGACCGACGACAAGGGTCGCGTCAAGCTGTCGATGAAGGCGCTGGCCGAGCGTCCGGCCGGCATGCCCGAGTACAGCGAGCGTCCGCCGCGCGAAGACCGTGGTGATCGCGGCGACCGCCGTGAACGTGGCGATCGTGGTGACCGCGGCGACCGTGGCGATCGCGCCCCGCGCGAAGACCGTGGCCCCCGCGAAGAGCGCGCACCGCGCGTGTCGAACGACGCGCCCGAAGCCGCACCGGTGCAGGACGCACCGCCCTCGGACCGCCAGGAAGGCTGATCCGCCGGCCCCGCCGCTGGCGGGGCCTGTTTCATATGCAACAGCACCTGCCTTCGTGCAGGTGCCCGTACGCGACAAGACCATGAAAGCCATCGAGATCACGAGCTATGGTGCCCCCGAGGTGCTGGTGCAGGCCGAGCGGCCGACGCCCGCGGCGAGTGCCGGTGAACTGCTGATTCGGGTTGCCGCCAGCGGCATCAACCGCCCGGACGTGCTGCAGCGCATGGGGCACTACCCGGTGCCGCCGGGTGCGTCCGACCTGCCGGGCCTCGAAGTGGCCGGCGAGATCGTCGAAGGCGACGCGGCGGCGCTGGCAGCGGCAGGCTTCAGGATCGGTGACCGCGTCTGCGCGCTGGTGGCCGGTGGCGGCTACGCACAGTATTGCGTGGCCCCGGTCGCGCAGTGCCTGCCGGTGCCCAAGGGCTGGAGCGACGTCGAGGCGGCCTCGCTGCCGGAAACCTTCTTCACGGTCTGGAGCAACGTGTTTGACCGCGGCCGCCTGCAGAAGGGCGAGACCTTCCTGGTGCAGGGCGGAACCAGCGGCATCGGCGTCACCGCCATCCAACTGGCCAAGGCCATGGGCGCCACGGTGATCGCCACCGCGGGCAGCGACGACAAGTGCACGGCCTGCCGCCAACTGGGCGCAGACCATGCCATCAATTACAAGACGCAGGATTTCGTCGAAGAAATCAAGCGCATCACCGACGGCAAGGGCGTCGACGTGATCCTCGACATGGTGGCGGGCGACTACGTCGCGCGCGAAGTCGAGTCGCTGGCCGAAGACGGCCGGCTGGTGATCATCGCCGTGCAGGGCGGCATCAAGAGCCAGATCAACGCGGGCCTGGTGCTGCGGCGCCGGCTCACGGTGACCGGCTCCACGCTGCGGCCGCGGCCGGTGGCCTTCAAGGCCGCCATTGCCAGTGCCTTGCGCGAGAAGGTCTGGCCGCTGCTGGAGAGCGGGGCGGTCAAGCCGGTGATTCACAGCACCTTCGCGGCTGAGGGTTCGCCCAGCGGCGCGGTGGCGGCCCACACCCTGATGCAATCGAACCAGCACATCGGCAAGATCGTGCTGACCTGGGCAGCGTGAGGAAGCGGTCATGAGCAAGAAGCAACTCATCGCCGGCAACTGGAAGATGAACGGCGGCCTAGCCGCCAACGAGGCTTTGGTCAGCGCGCTGCTGCAAGGCATCGGCACGCCGGCCTGCGAGGTGGCCGTCTGCGTGCCCGCGCCCTACCTGGCGCAACTGCAGGCGCTGCTGGGCAAGGGCCCGGTCGCGCTCGGCGCGCAGGACATCTCGGCGCACGCGCAGGGCGCCTACACCGGCGAGGAGTCGGGTGCCATGCTGCGCGAATTCGGCGTGCGCTATGCCATCGTCGGCCATTCGGAGCGCCGCCAGTACCACGGCGAAACCGATGAGGTGGTGGCGGCCAAGACCGCGGCCGCGCTGGCGCAGGGCATCACGCCCATCGTGTGTGTCGGCGAGACGCTGGCGCAGCGCGAAGCCGGGCAGACCGAAGAAGTGGTCAAGCGCCAGCTGGCGGCGGTGATCCACGTCAACGGCCACTGCATCAGCGAGATCGTGGTGGCCTACGAACCGGTGTGGGCGATTGGCACCGGCAAGACCGCCACGCCCGAACAGGCGCAGGCGGTGCATGCCGTGCTGCGTGCCCAGTTGCACCATGCGGCGAGCGAGCACGCTGGCGGCATCCAGATTCTTTACGGCGGCAGCATGAATGCCGCCAACGCATCGCAGTTGTTGGCGCAAGCCGACATCGACGGCGGGTTGATCGGTGGCGCCTCGCTGAAGGCGCCCGACTTCCTGCAGATCATTGCGGCAGCGCGCTGAGCAGCGCGGCGCCAGAAATTTAGGAGTAAGAGCGAATGAACGTGTTTCTCAATGTCCTGGTCGGCATCCAGATGCTGACTGCCCTGGCCATGATCGGCCTCATCCTGGTGCAGCACGGCAAGGGTGCCGACATGGGCGCCGCCTTCGGCAGCGGCAGCGCCGGCAGCCTGTTCGGTGCCAGCGGCAGTGCCAACTTCCTGTCGCGCAGCACGGCGGTGCTGGCCGCGGTGTTCTTCGCCTGCACGCTGGGCCTGGCCTACATGGGCCATGCCCGCCCGAGCGGCAGCGGCAGCCTGCTCGAACGCGCTGCCTCGGCACCGGCCGCGCCGGCCAAGACCGACGCAGCGCCCGCGCCAGCGGCGGCCCCGGCCTCCGAAATCCCGTCGACCGACGCCGCACCGGCCAAGCCGGCGGCGGCCGATGCGAAGCCGGCTGCGCCTGCCGCTCCGGCCTCGGAGATCCCGTCGAAATAACTTGTCACTCAAATGTCCTGTCGAGCAGAAATGCCTGCTTTTCAGGGTAAACTCTAAAGCTGTCCGGAAAGCCAAAAGCCTCAACAGGCGCCTCATGCCATCCGGGCAAGCAAAACCGCCGTCGTGGTGAAATTGGTAGACACGCTATCTTGAGGGGGTAGTGGCGAAAGCTGTGCGAGTTCGAGTCTCGCCGACGGCACCAAATCTCACCGGCAGGGAGCCTCTTCCTGTCGGTGGCAAGCGGTAAAGAATCCCCCGATGAACCTCGAATCCTATCTTCCCGTCCTGTTGTTTATCCTGGTCGGTGTCGGTGTAGGTGTTGCACCCCAGGTCATCGGTTTCATTCTCGGTCCCAACCGCCCTGACGCGCAGAAGAATGCGCCTTACGAGTGCGGCTTCGAGGCCTTCGAGGATGCCCGGATGAAGTTCGACGTGCGTTATTACCTCGTCGCCATTCTCTTCATCCTGTTCGATCTTGAAATTGCTTTTCTCTTTCCTTGGGCCATCGCGCTCAAGGAGATCGGCGCTGTTGGCTTCTGGGCCATGATGATCTTCCTTGGCATCCTCGTCGTGGGCTTCGCCTACGAGTGGAAAAAAGGCGCGCTCGACTGGGAATGACGAGGAACTGAAAAATGGCCATTGAAGGCGTCTTGAAGGAAGGCTTTGTCACCACGACGTATGACTCCGTGGTGAACTGGGCCAAAACCGGTTCGTTGTGGCCGATGACGTTCGGTCTCGCGTGCTGCGCGGTGGAGATGATGCATGCGGGCGCGGCCCGCTACGACATCGACCGCTTCGGCATGCTGTTCCGCCCCAGCCCGCGCCAGTCCGATCTGATGATCGTGGCCGGCACGCTGTGCAACAAGATGGCGCCGGCGCTGCGCAAGGTCTACGACCAGATGCCCGAGCCGCGCTGGGTGCTCTCCATGGGCTCCTGTGCCAATGGCGGCGGCTACTACCACTACAGCTACTCCGTGGTGCGTGGCTGCGACCGCATCGTGCCGGTCGACGTCTACGTGCCCGGCTGCCCGCCGACCGCCGAAGCCTTGCTGTACGGCGTGATCCAGCTGCAGCAGAAGATTCGCCGCACCAACACCATCGCGCGTGCCTGAGGCGAAGCAAGACATGAGTGAATTTGCTGTTTCCCCAGAGGCGCTGCGCGCGACGCTCGAGCAGGTGCTCGGTGCCAAGGCCAAGAGCGTGACCGTCGCGCTCGGCGAAGTGACGGTGGTGGTGCCCGCGGCCGACTACCTGGAAGTGGCGCAGACCCTGCGCGACGCAACGGGCTGCCGCTTCGAGCAACTGATCGACCTGTGCGGCCTGGACTATTCCGAATACCGCGATGGCGAATGGCAGGGCGAACGCTTTGCCGTGGTCAGCCACCTTCTGTCGGTGAGCCTGAACCAGCGCGTGCGCCTGCGCGTGTTCGTGCCGAACGACGACCTGCCCGTGGTCGACTCGGTGACGCAGATCTGGAATGCCGCCAGCTGGTTCGAGCGCGAGGCCTTCGACCTGTACGGCATCATCTTCGAAGGGCATGACGACCTGCGTCGCCTGCTGACCGACTACGGTTTCATCGGCCATCCCTTCCGCAAGGACTTCCCGGTCTCCGGCCACGTCGAGATGCGCTATGACCCCGAGGCCAAGCGCGTGATCTACCAGCCGGTGTCGATCGAGCCGCGCGAGATCACCCCGCGCGTGATCCGCGAAGACAACTACGGCGGCAGCCTGCACTGAAGGCGCTACGTTCCATGGCTGAAATCAAGAACTACACACTCAACTTCGGTCCGCAGCACCCGGCCGCGCACGGCGTGCTGCGCCTGGTGCTCGAGCTCGACGGCGAAGTCATCCAGCGCGCCGATCCGCACATCGGCCTGTTGCACCGCGCCACCGAGAAGCTGGCCGAATCGCGCACCTTCATCCAGTCGCTGCCCTACATGGACCGTCTGGACTACGTGTCGATGATGAGCAACGAGCACGCCTACTGCCTGGCCATCGAGAAGATGCTCGGGCTGGAAGTGCCGCTGCGCGCGCAGTACATCCGCGTCATGTTCGCGGAAATCACGCGCCTGCTGAACCACCTGCTGTGGCTCGGCGCGCACGGCCTCGATTGCGGTGCGATGAACATGCTCATCTACTGCTTCCGCGAGCGTGAAGACCTGTTCGACATGTACGAGGCGGTGTCGGGTGCGCGCATGCACGCGGCCTATTTCCGTCCGGGCGGCGTGTACCGCGACCTGCCGGACGCGATGCCGCGCTACAAGGCCAGCAAGATCAAGAACGCGAAGGCAATCGAGCGCCTGAACGAGAACCGCCAGGGTTCGCTGCTCGACTTCGTCGACGACTTCTGCAAGCGCTTCCCGAAGATGGTCGACGAGTACGAGACGCTGCTCACCGACAACCGCATCTGGAAGCAGCGCACCGTCGGCATCGGCGTGGTCACGCCCGAGCGCGCGCTCAACCTGGGCCTCACCGGCCCGATGCTGCGTGGTTCGGGCATCGAATGGGACCTGCGCAAGAAGCAGCCCTACGACGTCTACGACCGCATGGACTTCGACATCGCCGTCGGCGTGACGGGCGACTGCTACGACCGTTACCTGGTGCGCGTGGAAGAAATGCGCCAGGCCAATCGCATCATCCAGCAGTGCGCGACCTGGCTGCGCGCCAACCCGGGCCCGGTGATCACCGACAACCACAAGGTGGCGGCGCCGGCGCGCGAATCGATGAAGGCGAACATGGAGGAGCTGATCCACCATTTCAAGCTCTTCACCGAAGGTTTCCACGTGCCCGAAGGCGAGGCCTATGCAGCCGTCGAGCACCCCAAGGGCGAATTCGGCATCTACCTCGTGAGCGACGGTGCCAACAAGCCGTACCGGCTGAAAATTCGCGCACCGGGCTTCCCGCACCTGGCTGCGCTCGACGAAATGGCGCGTGGGCACATGATTGCCGACGCGGTGGCGGTGATCGGCACGATGGACATCGTGTTCGGTGAGATTGACAGGTGAGCACGCCATGACTTCCCAGACACCAACCAGCCCCACGAGCCCGGCAGCGCCGCTTTCGGCGGCAACGCTCGAGCGCTTTGCGCGCGAAGTGGCCAAGTACCCGGCCGACCAGGCCCAGTCCGCCGTGATGGCCTGCCTGGCGATTGTCCAGCAGGAAGAGGGCCACGTCAGCCTGCAGCGCGAGCGCGACATTGCCGAGTACCTCGGCATGGCGCCGATCGCCGTGCACGAGGTGACGACCTTCTACAACATGTACAACCAGCACCCGGTTGGCAAGTTCAAGCTCAACGTCTGCACCAACCTGCCGTGCCAGCTGCGCGACGGCGTGACGGCGCTGGTGCACCTGGAGAAGAAGCTCGGCATCCGCATGGGCGAGACCACGGCCGACGGCCTGTTCACGCTGCAGCAGAGCGAGTGCCTGGGCGCCTGCGCCGACTCGCCCGTGATGCTGGTCAACGACCGCACCATGTGCAGCTTCATGAGCAACGAGAAGCTCGACCAACTGATCGACGGCCTGCGTGAGTCCACGAAGGCCAGCAAGGAGGGCGTGTGATGGCGACGTCCGAGCAAGTTCTCGCGCAGTTCCAGGCCACCGGGGTCCAGACCTGCTTCCATGACCGTCACATCGACCCGCAGATCTATGCGGGCCTGGACGGCACCAACTGGCACCTGGCCGACTACGTGGCACGTGGCGGCTACAGCGCGCTGCGCAAGATACTGACCGAGGGCCTGACGCCCGACCAGGTGATTGCCGAGGTGAAGGCCTCCGGCCTGCGCGGCCGCGGCGGCGCCGGTTTCCCGACCGGCCTGAAGTGGAGCTTCATGCCGCGCCAGTTCCCGGGCCAGAAGTACCTCGTCTGCAACTCCGACGAAGGCGAACCGGGCACGTGCAAGGACCGCGACATCCTGCACTTCAACCCGCACATCGTGATCGAAGGCATGGCCATCGCGGCCTATGCCATGGGCATCAGCGTCGGCTACAACTACATCCACGGCGAGATCTTCCAGACCTACGACCGCTTCGAAGCGGCGCTGGAAGAAGCGCGCGCGGCCGGTTTCCTGGGCGACAAGCTGCTGGGCAGCAACTTCAGCTTCCAGCTGCATGCGGCGCACGGCTTCGGCGCCTACATCTGCGGCGAAGAAACCGCGCTGCTCGAATCGCTGGAAGGCAAGAAGGGCCAGCCGCGCTTCAAGCCGCCGTTCCCGGCCAGCTTCGGCCTGTACGGCAAGCCGACCACCATCAACAACACCGAGACCTTCGCGGCGGTGCCCTGGATCATCAACAACGGCGGCCAGGCCTACCTCGAATGCGGCAAGCCGAACAACGGCGGCACCAAGATCTATTCGGTCAGCGGTGACGTCGAGCAACCCGGCAACTACGAAGTGCCGATGGGCACGCCGTTCTCCAAGCTGCTCGAACTGGCCGGTGGCGTGCGCAAGGGCCGCAAGCTCAAGGCCGTGATCCCGGGTGGTTCGTCGGCGCCGGTGCTGCCGGCGCACATCATGATGGAATGCACGATGGACTACGACTCCATCGCCAAGGCCGGCTCGATGCTGGGCTCGGGCGCCGTCATCGTGATGGACGACAGCCGCTCGATGGTCGAGTCGCTCAAGCGCCTCTCGTACTTCTACATGCACGAATCGTGCGGCCAGTGCACGCCGTGCCGCGAAGGCACCGGCTGGATGTGGCGCATGGTCGACCGCATCCACAACGGTCAGGGCAAGGCGTCGGACATCGAGCTGCTCAACTCCGTTGCCGACAACATCCAGGGGCGCACCATCTGCGCCCTGGGCGACGCTGCCGCGATGCCGGTGCGCGCCATGATCAAGCACTTCCGCCACGAGTTCGAGGCACTGATTCCGGGCTATGCGGGCGATGTCCCGCAGGCACCCGCCAAGGTCTGAGCGAGCACTACATATGGTTGAAATCGAACTCGACGGCAAGAAGGTGGAAGTGGTCGAAGGCAGCATGGTGATGCATGCAGCCGACAAGGCCGGCACCTACATTCCGCACTTCTGCTATCACAAGAAATTGAGCATTGCGGCCAACTGCCGCATGTGCCTGGTCGACGTGGAAAAGGCGCCCAAGCCGATGCCGGCCTGCGCCACGCCCGTGACGCAAGGCATGATCGTGCGCACCAAGAGCGAGAAGGCGATCAAGGCGCAGAAGTCGGTGATGGAGTTTCTCCTCATCAACCACCCGCTGGATTGCCCCATCTGCGACCAGGGCGGCGAATGCCAGCTGCAGGATCTGGCGGTCGGCTACGGCGGCTCCAGCTCGCGCTACGAAGAAGAAAAGCGCGTGGTCTTCCACAAGGACGTCGGTCCGCTCATCAGCATGGAAGAGATGAGTCGCTGCATCCATTGCACGCGCTGCGTGCGCTTCGGCCAGGAAGTGGCCGGCGTGATGGAACTGGGCATGTCCAACCGCGGCGAGCACGCCGAGATCGAAGCCTTCGTCGGCGACTCGGTCGACTCCGAACTGTCGGGCAACATGATCGACATCTGCCCGGTCGGCGCGCTCACCAGCAAGCCTTTCCGCTACAGCGCCCGCACCTGGGAACTGTCGCGCCGCAAGTCGGTTAGCCCGCACGATTCCACCGGCGCCAACCTGATCGTCCAGGTCAAGAGCAACCGCGTGATGCGCGTAGTGCCGCTGGAGAACGAAGAAGTCAACGAATGCTGGATCGCCGACCGCGACCGCTTCTCCTATGAAGCGCTCAACGGCCCCGAGCGCCTGACGCAGCCGATGCTCAAGCAGGGCGGCCAATGGCAGCAGGTCGACTGGCAGACGGCCCTTGAATACGTCGCCAACGGTCTCAAGCAGATCAAGGCCGACCACGGTGCCCAAAGCATCGGCACGCTGGCCAGCCCGCACAGCACGCTCGAAGAGCTGCACCTGGCGGCCTCGCTCATGCGCGCCCTGGGCAGCGACAACATCGACCACCGCCTGCGCCACGCGTCCTTCGACGCCACCGCCGGCGTGCGCTGGCTCGGCACCTCCATCGCCTCGCTGTCGAACCTGCAGCGCGTGCTGGTGGTCGGCTCGAACCTGCGCAAGGACCATCCGCTGTTCGCACAGCGCATCCGCCAGGCGGTGCGCAAGGGCGGCCAGCTCAGCGCCGTCACCTCGGCCGCGCTGTTTGCCGATGCCGACGCCTGGGCGATGCCGGTGGCCAACGCCGCCGTGCAGGAAGCCGGCGCATGGACGCAGGTGCTGGCCGAAGTGGCCAACGCCATCGCACAAGGCAACGGTGCCACCGCGCCGGTCGCCACCGCGCAGGTGAGCGAGGCCGCCAAGGCCATCGCCGCTTCGCTGCTGGGCGGCGAGCGCAAGGCCGTGCTGCTGGGCAACGCCGCCGCGCACCATGCCGATGCCGGCACGCTGCTGGCACTGGCCAATTGGATCGGTGCGCAAACCGGCGCCAGCGTCGGCTACCTGACCGAAGCGGCCAACACCGTGGGCGCGCAGTGGGTCGGCGCACAGCCGGCCAACGGCGGCAAGAACGCTGCCGCGATGCTGGCCGGCGGCCTGCAGGCGGCGCTGCTGCTCAACACCGAGCCGGTGTTCGACTCGGCCGCGGGCACCGCGGCGGCAGCCGGTCTGGCCAAGGCCAAGATGGTCGTCACGCTCAGCCCGTTCAAGGCCAACCTCGAATTCAGCGACGTGCTGCTGCCGATCGCGCCGTTCACCGAAACGCCCGGTACCTTCGTCAACGCCGAAGGCCGTGCGCAGAGCTTCCACGCGGTCGTCAAGCCGCTGGGCGAAGCGCGTCCGGCCTGGAAGGTGCTGCGCGTGCTGGCCAACCTGATGGGCGTCAGCGGCTTTGCCTACGAATCGACCGCCGACGTGCTGGCCGCCGCCGGCGCTGCGGCCAACGTGCCGGCCGACAAGCTGAGCAACGCCACGCAGGCAGCGATCACGCTGGGCGGCGCCGCGGGTGCCGAACCGGTGGTCGCCAGCATCTACCAACTCGACTCGATCGTGCGCCGCGCACCGTCGCTGCAACTGACGGCCGACGCACGCCACGTGCGCAGCGTCGCCGGACAAGCACAGGCGCAGGAGGCACTGGCATGATCGACGCGATCTACAACGCAGGCCTGGGCCTGTCGGGCGCCGGCCTCTGGACCGGCATCTTCTGGCCCATCATCTGGACCCTGATCAAGATCATCGTGGTGGTGCTGCCGCTGATGATCGCGGTGGCCTACCTCACGCTGTGGGAGCGCAAGGCCATCGGCTTCACGCAGATCCGCATCGGCCCCAACCGCATCGGCCCGCTGGGCCTGCTGCAGCCGATCGCCGACGCGCTCAAGCTGATGACCAAGGAAATCATCGCGCCGACGGTCGCCAACAAGAGCCTGTTCTTCCTCGGCCCGATCATGACCATCATGCCGGCGCTGGCTGCATGGGCGGTGATTCCCTTCGGCCCCGATGTCGCGCTGGCGAACATCAACGCCGGCCTGCTGTTCGTCATGGCCATCACTTCGCTCGAGGTGTACGGCGTGATCATCGCTGGCTGGGCTTCGAACTCGAAGTACGCCTTTTTGGGTGCGCTGCGCGCATCGGCGCAGATGGTCAGCTACGAAATCGCCATGGGTTTCTGCTTCGTGGTGGTGCTCATGGTTTCGGCCAGCCTGAACATGAGCGACATCGTGATGAGCCAGGGCAAGGGTCACTTCGCTTCCATGGGCGTGGGCTTTCTGTCATGGAACTGGCTGTCGTTGTTGCCGATCTTCGTCGTGTACTTCATCTCCGGCTTGGCCGAGACCAACCGACACCCCTTCGACGTGGTGGAAGGCGAATCGGAAATCGTCGCGGGCCACATGATCGAGTACTCGGGCATGAGCTTCGCCATGTTCTTCCTGGCCGAGTACGCCAACATGTGGCTGGTCTCGATCCTGTGCGCGATCCTGTTCCTGGGCGGCTGGCTGCCTCCGTTCGAATTCCTGTCCTTCATCCCCGGCTGGATCTGGCTGGGCATCAAGACCTTCTGTGTGGTCACGATGTTCCTGTGGGTGCGCTCGACCTTCCCGCGCTTCCGCTATGACCAGATCATGCGTCTGGGCTGGAAGATCTTCATTCCGGTCACCCTGGTGTGGCTGGTGGTGGTCGGCGCGTGGATGCAGACCCCGTTCAATATCTGGAATTAAGGGGAAGCCACATGTCTGCGAATTCCGCAACTGCCTCGGCTCCGTTCTCGCTGAAGGACTTTCTGTCCAGCTTCATGCTGATCGAGCTGTTCAAGGGCCTCGCCGTCACCGGCAAGTACGCCTTCAGCCGCAAGATCACGGTTCAGTTTCCCGAGGAAAAGACGCCGCTGTCGCCGCGTTTTCGCGGCCTGCACGCGCTGCGCCGCTATGAAAACGGCGAAGAACGCTGCATCGCCTGCAAGCTGTGCGAAGCGGTCTGCCCGGCGCTGGCCATCACCATCGAATCCGACGTGCGTGACGACGGCTCGCGCCGCACCACGCGCTACGACATCGACCTGACCAAGTGCATCTTCTGCGGCTTCTGCGAAGAGAGCTGCCCGGTCGACTCGATCGTCGAGACGCACATCTTCGAATACCACGGTGAGAAGCGGGGCGACCTGTACTTCACCAAGGACATGCTGCTCGCCGTGGGCGACCGCTATGAAAACGAAATCGCCGCCAACAAGGCGGCCGATGCCAAGTACCGCTGAGGCGGATGGTTCCGAACCTCGCAACGAATTCGATCCATGGACGTCAAGACTGGTCTGTTCTATCTCTTTGCCGCGGTGCTTCTGTTCGCGGCATTCCGTGTCATCACCGCACGCAACCCGGTCTATTCCGCGTTGTACCTGGTGCTGGCCTTCTTCCAGGCATCGGCCATCTGGCTGCTGCTGCGCGCTGAATTCCTCGCCATCTCGCTGGTGCTGGTCTACGTCGGCGCGGTGATGGTGCTGTTCCTCTTCGTGGTGATGATGCTGGACATCGACATCGCGGGGCTGCGGCAGGGCTTCTGGAAGCACTTCCCGCTGGCCGCTGCGGCCGGCGCGTTGATCGCCTTCGAAATGGCGGCCGTGGTGATGGGCGGTTTCCGCCTCGACGAAGCCCCACGTGCCATGGTGGCCACCTCGGCCAACAGCTCGAACACGCTCGAACTGGGCAAGCTGCTCTATTCCGAATACCTCTATCCGCTGGAAATCGCTGCCGTGATCCTGCTGGTAGCCATCATCGCGGCCATTGCGCTGACGCTGCGTGAACGCAAGGACAGCAAGCACACCAACCCGGCCGACCAGGTGCGCGTGAAGGCACGCGACCGCGTGCGGGTGGTGCAAATGCCCGTCACGCGTGCCGCCGAGCCGGTGGCCGAATCGACCGAAGCGGCAGGGGAGGCCAAGGCATGACGACACTTTCACTCGGACACTTTCTCTCGCTCGGCGCCATCCTGTTCGCGCTGTCGGTGATCGGCATCTTCCTCAATCGCAAGAACCTCATCGTTCTGCTGATGGCGATCGAGCTGATGCTGCTGGCGGTGAACATGAACTTCGTCGCCTTCTCGTATTACCTGGGCGACATGCACGGCCAGATCTTCGTGTTCTTCATCCTGACGGTCGCCGCGGCGGAGTCGGCCATCGGCCTGGCGCTGCTGGTCCTGCTGTTCCGCAACAAGTCGAACATCAACGTCGATGAGCTCAATGCGCTCAAGGGATAACCACAAGAATTCACCATGAGCGCAACCCTTTCTGCATCCACGCTGCTGGCGGTGCCGCTGGCACCCCTGGTCGGCGCCGTTGTCGCCGGCCTGTTCGGCACCAAGTTTGCCGGTGACCACCTCGGGCGCCGCGTCACGCATTCGCTGACCATCCTGGGCGTGCTGATCGCCTTCGTGATTTCCGCCATGACGCTCAAGAGCGTGGTGGTCGACGGCGCCCGCTTCAACGAGACCATCTACGAATGGATGGTGGTCGGCGGCCTGAAGATGGAAGTTGGCTTCCTGGTCGACGGCCTTACCGCCATGATGATGTGCGTGGTGACCTTCGTCTCGCTGATGGTGCACATCTACACCATCGGCTACATGGAAGAAGACGAGGGCTACAACCGCTTCTTCGCCTACATCTCGCTCTTCACCTTCTCCATGCTGATGCTCGTGATGAGCAACAACATGCTGCAGCTGTTCTTCGGCTGGGAAGCGGTGGGCCTGGTGTCCTACCTGCTGATCGGCTTCTGGTACAACAAGCCGACCGCGATCTTCGCCAACATGAAGGCCTTCCTGGTGAACCGGGTCGGTGACTTCGGCTTCATCCTGGGCATCGGCCTGCTGGCCGCCTACGCCGGCACGCTCAACTACCAGGAAACCTTCGCCAAGGCGAACGAACTGGCGCAGATCGGCTTCCCCGGCACCGACTGGATGCTGATCACGGTGGCCTGCATCTGCCTGTTCATCGGCGCCATGGGCAAGAGCGCGCAGTTCCCGCTGCACGTCTGGCTGCCCGACTCGATGGAAGGCCCGACCCCCATTTCCGCGCTGATCCACGCCGCCACCATGGTGACGGCTGGTATCTTCATGGTCGCGCGCATGTCGCCGCTGTTTGAGCTGAGCGACACGGCGCTGAGCTTCATCATGGTCATCGGCGCCATCACGGCCCTGTTCATGGGCTTCCTGGGCGTCATCCAGAACGACATCAAGCGCGTGGTGGCCTACTCCACGCTGTCGCAGCTGGGCTACATGACGGTCGCGCTGGGCGCCTCGGCCTACTCGGTCGCGGTGTTCCACCTGATGACGCACGCCTTCTTCAAGGCGCTGCTGTTCCTGGGTGCCGGATCGGTCATCATCGGCGTGCACCACAACCAGGACATCCGCTGGATGGGCAACCTGCGCAAGTACATGCCGATCACCTGGATCACCTCGCTGATCGGTTCGCTGGCCCTCATCGGCACGCCCTTCTTTGCCGGCTTCTACTCCAAGGACAGCATCATCGAAGCGGTGCGCGAGAGCCACCTGTGGGGTTCCGGCTTCGCCTACTTCGCGGTGATGGCCAGCGTGTTCGTCACGGCCTTCTATTCGTTCCGCATGTACTTCCTGGTCTTCCACGGCAAGGAACGATTCGACCAGAACCCCGACGCGCACCACGATGCGCACGAGGAACCGGACGCACACGGCCACCACGACGACCATCACAAGCCGCACGAGTCGCCCTGGGTGGTGTGGCTGCCGCTGGTGCTGCTGGCGATCCCTTCGGTGGTGATCGGCTTCATGACGATCGATCCGATGCTGTTCGGCAGCTTCTTCAAGGACGCGATCTTCGTCGACGGCGCCAAGCATCACGCCATGGCCGAACTGGCCGAGGCCTTCCATGGCCCGGTGGCGATGGCGCTGCACGGCTTCACGGCCCTGCCGTTCTGGCTGGCGCTGGCTGGCGTGGTGCTGACCTGGTACATGTACCTGGTCAACCCGGCGCTGCCGGCCGCGATCAAGCGCGCCTTCGGCCCGATCTACACCTTGCTCGAGAACAAGTACTACATGGACTGGTTCAACGAGAACGTGATCGCCCGCCTGACGCGCGCCCTCGGTACCGGCCTGTGGAAGGGCGGCGACCAGGGCCTGATCGACGGCCTGATCGTCAACGGCTCGTGGAAGGTCGTCGGCCGCGTCGCAGGCGTCGTGCGCCGGGTGCAGTCCGGCTACATCTATCACTACGCATTCGCCATGTTGCTCGGCGTCTTCGTGCTGATGTCGTACTTCGTATGGTTCAAGCGCTGAGCGGCATCGCTGGAGAAAAAGAAAAATGGGTTTGTTGAGCCTCGCCATCTGGGTGCCGATCGCCTTTGGCGCCCTTTGTCTGGCCATTGGCCGTGAAGAGCACGCCAACCGCGTGCGCTGGATCGCCCTCATCGGGTCGGTCATCAGCTTCATCGTCACGATCCCGCTGTACACGCGCTTCCAGCTCGGTACGCCGGCCATGCAGTTCGTCGAGAAGGCGTCCTGGATCGAACGCTTCCACATCAACTACAGCATCGGCCTGGACGGCCTGTCGCTGTGGCTGGTGCTGCTGACCTCCTTCATCACCGTGATCGTCGTGATCTCGGCCTGGGAAGTGATCACCGAGCGCGTCAACCAGTACATGGGCGCCTTCCTGATCCTCTCGGGCCTGATGATCGGCGTGTTCGGCGCCCTCGACGGCGTGCTGTTCTACGTGTTCTTCGAAGCCACGCTGATCCCGATGTACCTGATCATCGGCATCTGGGGCGGCCCGAACAAGATCTACGCGGCCTTCAAGTTCTTCCTGTACACGCTGCTCGGTTCGCTGCTGCTGCTGGTCGCGCTGATCTACCTGTACAGCGCCTCGGGCGGCAGCTTCGACATCCTGGCCTGGCACGAGCTCAAGCTGAGCGCGCACGCGCAGACGCTGCTGTTCTTCGCCTTCTTCGCGGCCTTCGCCGTCAAGGTGCCGATGTGGCCGGTCCACACCTGGCTGCCCGACGTGCACGTCGAGGCGCCCACCGGCGGCTCCGCCGTGCTGGCGGCGATCATGCTGAAGCTGGGCGCCTACGGTTTCCTGCGCTTCTCGCTGCCGATCGCGCCCGACGCCTCGCACGAATGGGCCTGGCTGATGATCGCGCTGTCGCTCATCGCCGTGATCTACGTCGGCCTGGTGGCGCTGGTGCAGCAGGACATGAAGAAGCTGGTGGCCTATTCGTCGGTCGCCCACATGGGCTTCGTCACGCTCGGCTTCTTCATCTTCAACCCGCTGGGCATGAGCGGCGGCATCGTGCAGATGATCGCCCACGGCTTCGTCTCGGGCGCGATGTTCCTGGGCATCGGCGTGCTGTACGACCGCGTCCATTCGCGCCAGATCGCCGACTACGGCGGTGTCGTCAACACCATGCCCAAGTTCGCCGCCTTCGCGCTGCTGTTCGCCATGGCCAACTGCGGCCTGCCGGCCACGGCCGGTTTCGTCGGCGAGTGGATGGTGATCCTGGGCGCCGTGAAGTTCAACTTCTGGATCGGCCTGGGCTCGGCCGTGGCGCTGATCCTCGGCGCGGCCTACACGCTCTGGATGTACAAGCGCGTCTACCTCGGCCCGGTCGCCAACGACCACGTCAAGGCGCTCAAGGACATCAATGCACGCGAGTTCTTCATGCTCGCGGTGCTGGCCGTCGCGGTGCTGTGGATGGGTATCTATCCGAAGCCCTTCACCGACGTCATGAACGCATCGGTCGACAACCTGCTGCAACACGTGGCAGTTTCAAAGCTACCTTGACCGGCTCCGCTGAACGAAGAGAACGAGATGATTGACAAACTCAGCTGGATCACGATCTACCCCGAGGTAGTGCTGCTGGTCATGACCTGCATCATTGCGCTGGTCGACCTGGCGTCGACCGACGCGCGCCGCACCCGCACCTACATCCTCACCTTGCTGACGCTGGCCGTGGTGGCCTTCCTGACCGGCCTGAACGCCAGCGGCGGCCAGACCGTCTACGGTTTCGGCGGCATGGTGGTGAGCGACCCGATGGGCAACTGGCTCAAGTGCTTTGCCTCCGTCGCCCTGATGGCGACGCTGGTCTACGGCCGTCCGTACGCGGCCGACCGCGGCATGCTGCGCGGCGGCGAGCTGTTCACCCTGAGCATGCTGGCCATGCTGGGCATGTTCGTGATGATCTCGGGCAGCAACTTCCTGCTGATCTACCTCGGCCTGGAACTGCTCACGCTGTCGAGCTATGCGCTGGTGGCCCTGCGCCGCGACAACGCCGTCGCCAGCGAAGCGGCCATGAAGTATTTCGTGCTGGGCGCATTGGCCAGCGGCTTCCTGCTGTACGGCCTGTCGATGATCTACGGCGCCACCGGTTCGCTCGACATCAACGAAGTGTTCAAGGTCATCGGCGCCGGCGCCGTCAAGCACCAGGTGCTGGTGTTCGGTCTGGTGTTCGTGGTGGCGGGCCTGGCCTTCAAGGTCGGCGCCGTGCCCTTCCACATGTGGGTGCCCGACGTCTACCAGGGCGCCCCGACCGCGGTCACGCTGCTGATCGGCGCGGCGCCTGAACTGGCCGCCTTCGCCATCATCATCCGCCTGCTGGTGGAAGGCCTGCTACCGCTGGCGATCGACTGGCAGCAGATGCTGATCGTGCTGGCCGTGGGCTCGCTGCTGGTGGGGAACCTGGCTGCCATTGCGCAGACCAACCTCAAGCGGATGCTGGCCTATTCCACCATCTCGCAGATGGGCTTCATGCTGCTGGGCATGGTGGCCGGCGTCGTCAACGGCAACACCTACAACGCCGAATACGCCTACAGCGCGGCGATGTTCTACACCGTGACCTACGTGCTGACCACGCTGGCGAGCTTCGGCATCATCCTGCTGCTGGCGCGCGACGGTTTCGAGAGCGAAGAGATCACCGACCTGGCCGGCCTCAACCAGCGCAGCCCGCTGTACGCCGCCGTCATGGCGATCGCCATGTTCTCGCTGGCCGGCCTGCCGCCGATGGTCGGCTTCTACGCCAAGCTGTCGGTGCTGCAGGCGCTCATCGCCAGCGGCGGTGCGCTGTACATCGGCCTGGCCGTGTTCGCCGTGATGGCTTCGCTGGTCGGCGCCTTCTACTACCTGCGCATCGTCAAGGTGATGTACTTCGACGCGCCGGTGACGGCCACCACGGTCTCCGCACCGTTCGACGTGCGCGCCGTGCTGACGCTCAATGGCGCGCTCATCCTGATCCTGGGCATCGTTCCCGGCGGCCTGATGACGCTGTGCGCCAAGGCCATCGTCGCCACGCTGGCGAACTGACCGGCGCGTGTCGCAGAGCGCTGCGGTCTGGACGGTGTTGCTGGTCGCCCTGGTGGCGGCCAACCTGCCGTTCCTGAACGAGCGCCTGTTCGCCCTGATCCCGCTGCCGACGGCAGCCAAGTCGCTGGCCATCCGGCTGGGCGAGATGGTCGTGCTGTATGGCATCGCCGGCGGCATCGGCCTGCTGTTCGAGAGCCGCGTCGGCCAGGTCGCGCCGCAGGGCTGGGAGTTCTACGCGGTCACGGCGGCGCTGTTCGTGGTGCTGGCCTTTCCGGGTTTCATCTGGCGCTACCTGCTCAAACACCGGAGTCGACATGGCTGATCACCTGAAGGAAGAACGCGTCGCGGGCGAGGAACTGTTCAAGGGCAGTTTCCTCGAGGCGCGGCGCGACACGGTGCGCCTGCCCGACGGCAGCCACGCCACCCGCGAGTACGTGATTCATCCCGGCGCGGTGGTGGTGGTGCCCCTGCTCGACGACGGCCGCGTGGTGCTGGAGCGGCAGTTCCGCTATCCGGTCGGCCGCGTGATGGTCGAGTTCCCGGCCGGCAAGCTCGATGCCGGCGAAGATCCGCTGCGCTGCGGCCAGCGCGAACTGCTGGAAGAAACCGGCTACACCGCGCGCGAGTGGGCCTGCGCCGGCCGGATGCACCTGGCGGTGGCCTACTCGACCGAGATCATCCACATCTACTTCGCCCGCGGCCTCAGCCTGGGCGAACGGCAGCTCGACGAAGGCGAGTTCCTCGACGTCTTCAGCGCCACCCCGCAAGAACTGTTGGGCTGGAGCGCAGACGGCAGCCTGACCGACGCCAAGACCCTGACCTGCGCCCTGTGGCTGCAGAACGTCCTGTCCGGCGCATGGACGTTGGACTGGCAGACCGAAGGGCAAGGCACGCCCGCTCGATAATGGCGGCATGAAGGTTCTCAATCTCCTGTGCGATGGCGGCCATGCCTTCGAAGGCTGGTTCGCCTCGAACGAAGCCTTCGACGCGCAGTTGGCGCAGCAGCTGGTGGCGTGTCCGATGTGCGGCAGCACCGGCATCACCAAGGGCCTGAGCGCACCCCGGCTGAACCTGGGCGCCGGCCAGCCGGCTGCAGCTGCGCCGTCGAACGTGGCGCGCGCGCCGGCCGAACTTGAGGCGCGCTGGATGCGCGCCGTGCGCGAAGTGCTGGCGAATACCGAAGATGTCGGCGCCCGCTTTGCCGACGAGGCCCGCAAGATCCACTACGGCGAAGCGCAGGAGCGCGGCATCCGCGGCCAGGCCACGCCGGCGCAGACCGTCGAATTGCTCGAAGAGGGCATTGGCGTGCTGCCCTTGCCGCTGCCGCCGGCGCTCAAGGAAACGCTGCAGTAGCGCTGCAGCGGCCTTTGCGCCCGCCATTGCGGCGCCCGCCAGAACTCAGGCCGTGAACTGCAGTGCCGCGAGGCGCGCGTAGACGCCGCCTTGCGCCACCAGTGCCGCATGCGTGCCTTGCTCGACGATGCCGCCATGGTCGAGCACGACGATGCGGTCGGCCTTCTGCACGGTCGCCAGCCGGTGCGCAATGACCAGCGTGGTGCGGTTCTGCATGGCCGAGTCGAGGGCCGCCTGCACCATGCGCTCGCTTTGCGCGTCGAGCGCGCTGGTCGCTTCGTCCAGCAGCAAGAGCGGCGCGTTCTTCAGGATTGCGCGGGCGATCGCGATGCGCTGGCGCTGGCCGCCCGACAGGCGCACGCCGCGCTCGCCCAGGAAGGTGTCGTAGCCCTCGGGCAGGGCCAGCAGGAAGTCGTCGGCAAAGGCGGCACGCGCCGCGGCGTGCACTTCTTCCACGCTGGCGCCGGGCCGGCCGTAGCGGATGTTTTCCAATGCGCTGGCCGAGAAGATCACGGCGTCCTGCGGGACCAGGCCGGTGCGCTGGCGCAGGTCGTCCAGCGCCAGCGCGGTGATCGGGGCGCCGTCGATGGCGATGCTGCCGTGCTGCGGATCGTAGTAGCGCAGCAGCAGCTGGAACACGGTGCTCTTGCCGGCCCCGCTGGAGCCGACCAGCGCCACCGTCTCGCCCGGCTGCACGTCCAGCGTGAAGTCGCGCAGCGCCGGCGTGTCGGGCCGCGACGGGTAGTGGAAGGTCACGTTCTCCAGGCGCAGCGCGCTGCCGGCGGCGGGCAGCGGCACCGTGGCCGGGCGCGCCGGTGATTCGATCGGCGAGCGGGCGTGCAGCAGTTCCATCAGCCGCTCGGTGGCACCGGCGGCGCGCAGCAGGTCGCCGTAGACCTCGCCGAGCACCGCGAAGGCACTCGCCAGGATGATCACGTAGACGACCGTCTGGCCCAGGTGGCCGGCGGTGATCTCGCCGTGCAGCACCGCCTGCGTGCCCTGGTACAGGCCCCACAGCAGCGCCGCCGAGGTGGCGCTGATGATGAAGGCGACCAGCACCGAGCGTGCCTTGGAGCGCTGCACCGCGACGCGGAAAGCGTTCTCGGTCGAATCCGCGAAGCGCACGGCCTCGCGCCCTTCGGCGCTGTAGCTCTGCACCACCGGGATGGCCGCCAGCACCTCGGCGGCGATCGCGCTGGCATCGGCCACGCGGTCCTGGCTGGCACGCGAGAGCTTGCGCACGCGGCGGCCGAACCACATGCTGGGCAGCACGATCAGCAGCAGGATGAGGAACACCGCGCCCATCACGTAGGGGTTGGTCCACACCAGGATGCCGAGCGCGCCTACGCCCATCACGCCGTTGCGCAGGCCCATGCTGAGCGAGGAGCCGACCACCGTCTGCACCAGCGTGGTGTCGGCCGTCAGGCGCGACAGCACCTCGCCGGTCTGGGCGGTCTCGAAGAAGGCGGGGCTCTGGCGCAGCACGTGGGCGTAGACCGCGTTGCGCAGGTCGGCGGTGACGCGCTCGCCCAGCCAGCTGACGGTGAAGAAGCGCAGCGCGGAGAACACGCCCAGCGCCACCGCGACGCCGAACAGCGCCACGAAGTGGTTGCGCAGCGCCATCGTCTGCGCGCCCTTGTCGGTGCTGACCAGGCCGCCGTCGATCAGGCTGCGCAGCGCCAGCGGAAAGAGCAGGGTGGTGGCGGCGGCGAGCACCAGGAACAGGGCGGCCAGGCCGATCTGCACGCGGTAGGGCCGCAGGAAAGGGACCAGGCCGGAGAGCGAGCGCGGCGAAGGCTTGGCCGATTTGGCATGAGCGGGGGCATCCATGTAACCGATTCTATCTAAACGCTGTCAACACAAAGTCGGCCTTGACAATAACTGCTGAGGCAACTATTATTTTCCGCATGACTGATGGGAAGAATCCTACGCCGCACGGCACCACCTCCACCGGCGCCGGCGTGACCAATTTCTATTGCGGCGACGACTATCGCTCCGAGGAGAGCGTGGGTTATCTCATGCGCCGCATCCTGTCGGCGATCACGCAGACCATGGAAGTGAACCTGTGCGAGCCGGGCAGCCCGACCTATCCGCAGTGGGTGCCGCTGCACAAGCTGCACAAGGGCGCGGCCACCACGGTGGCCGAACTGGCGCGCGAATGCGAACTCGACACCGGCGCCATGACGCGCCTGCTCGACCGGCTGGAGGCCAAGGGCCTGTGCCGTCGCGTGCGCTCGATGGCCGACCGCCGCGTGGTGAACATCGAGCTCACCGACGAAGGACGTGCCGCCGCCGAGGAGGTGCCGTACCTGCTCAGCCGCGTGCAGAACCAACATCTTGCAGGGTTTACCCACGAAGAGTGGGAACAGCTCAAGGGCTACCTGCGCCGCATCCTGAACAACGCCCAGGCCATTGCCGGGCGCGGGGACATTAAAAATGACGAAACAAACAACTCCTGATCGCCTCGCCCGAGGCCCTTTGCTGGCGGCCGCATCGGCCGCCTTGCTGTTCCTGGCCGGCTGTGCCGACATGGGTGGCATCGATTCGAAGGCGACCCTGCGCGCGCCCGAGAGCGTGGGCCTGAGCGCCGACGCGGCCAGCAACGTGAAGGTCAGCGACATCGCGCAGAACCGTGTCGATGCGCGCTGGTGGACCCAGTTCGGCGACGCCCAGCTGAACGGCCTGGTCGACGCGGCGCTGCAAGGCAACCCCAGCCTCAAGGTGGCGCAGGCCCGCGTGGCCAAGTCGCTCGCCAACGTCGACGTGGCCGGTGCCGCCGGCAAGCCCTCGCTGGGCGCCGGCCTGACCGCCAACCGCCAGCTCTACAGCGAGAACTTCATCTATCCGCCGCCGCTGGGCGGCGCGGTCGAGAACGACGCCACGCTGCAGCTCAGCGGCAGCTGGGAGCTGGACTTCTTCGGCAAGAACCGCACCGCGCTCGAAGCCTCGGTGGGCGCCTCCAACGCCGCCATCGCCGATGCCGCCGCGGCGCAGGTCATGCTCACCACCCGCATCGCCAGCACCTACATCGGCTGGGCGCGCCTGAACGGCATGCAGGACGTGGCGCGCCGCACGCTGGCCCAGCGCGAGGAAACGCTCAAGCTGGTGCAGGACCGCGTGGCCGCCGGCCTCGACACCAACCTCGAACTGCGCCAGAGCCAGGCCGGCCTGCCCGAGGCACGCCTGCGCCTGGAAGAGCTGACCGAGCAGGTCGCGCTGACCCAGCACGCGCTGGACGCGCTGGTCGGTCAGCCCAACTTCGCGCAAACGCTCAAGCCGCCGCAACTCGCGCAGATCAAGCCGGCCGGCGTGCTGGCCAACATCCCGGCCGACCTGCTGGGCCACCGCGCCGACGTGGTCGCCGCGCGCTGGCGCGTCGAGGCCGCGACGAAGGACGCCGCCAACGCCAAGACGCTGTTCTATCCCAACGTCAACCTGGTCGCCTTCGCCGGCTTCCAGAGCCTGGGCTTCGACCAGCTGCTCAAGTCCAGCAGCCAGCAATGGGGCATCGGCCCGGCCATCACGCTGCCGATCTTCGAAGGCGGCAAGCTGCGCGCCAATTTGCGCGGCAAGCAGGCCGACCTGGATGCGGCCATCGAGAGCTACAACGGCACCGTGCTCGACGCCGTGCGTGACGTCGCCGACCAGGTGAGCTCCTCGCAGTCGATCCAGCGCCAGCTGGTGCAGCAGCATGCCGGCGAGGTCGCCGCCGAAGGCGCCTACGACATCGCCGTGCAGCGCTATCGCGCCGGGCTGGGCACCTTCCTGAACGTGCTGGCCGCAGAAACCACGGTGCTGGTGCAGCGCCGCCAGGGCGTCGATCTCGCCGCCCGCGTGCTGGACAACCAGGTGGCCCTGGCCCATGCCCTGGGCGGCGGCTACCAGGACCCCGACACACAGACCGCATCGCGCTGAGCGCCCGAACCGGATACCGAAAGAAACACCATGACCGACAACAACATCCAGGCGCCCGCCGCCGCAGAAACCCCCGCCCCCTCCAACGGCAAGCGCCGCCGCGCGCTCACCGCCCTCGCTGCCATCGTGATCGTGGCCGGCGCCGGCTGGGGTGCCTATGAATACCTGGTGGCCAGCCACTACGAATCGACCGACAACGCCTACGTGCAGGGCAACGTGATCCAGATCACGCCGCAGATCGGCGGCACGGTGATGGCCATCATGGCCGACGACACCGACTACGTGAAAGCCGGCCAGCCGCTGGTGCGGCTCGATCCGGCCGACGCCAAGGTCGCGCTCGACCAGGCCGAGGCGGCGCTGGCGCAGTCGGTGCGCCAGGCGCGCACGCTGTATGCCAACAACGGCTCGCTGGCCGCGCAGATCACCCTGCGCGAATCCGACGTGGTGAAGGCGCAGAGCGACATCGCCCGCGCGGCGGACGACCTGCAGCGGCGCAAGGCGCTGTCGGGCAACGGTGCCGTGTCGAAGGAAGAACTCAACCACACCGAGACGCAACTGGCCAACGCACGCAGCGCACTGGCGGCGGCGCAGGCCGGCGTGACGGTGGCCAGGGAACAACTGGCCAGCAACAAGTCGCTGACCGAAGGCACCAGCCCGGAAAGCCACCCGAGCGTGCTGGCCGCCGCCGGCAAGGTGCGCGAGGCCTACCTCGCCACCCAGCGCGTCGAGCTGCCCGCGCCGGTCGACGGCTACGTCGCCAAGCGCACCGTGCAACTCGGCCAGCGCGTGGCCGCCGGCACGCCGATGATGTCGATCGTGCCGCTCAGCCAGGTCTGGGTCGACGCCAACTTCAAGGAAGTGCAGCTGCGCAACATCCGCATCGGCCAGCCCGTCAAGCTCACCGCCGACCTGTACGGCAAGAAGGTGGAATACGACGGCAAGGTTTCCGGCCTGGGCGTGGGCACCGGCTCGGCCTTCTCGCTGCTGCCGGCGCAGAACGCCACCGGCAACTGGATCAAGGTGGTGCAGCGCGTGCCGGTGCGCATCGAGCTCGACCCGATCCAGGTCAAGGCCAGCCCGCTGCGCGTGGGCCTGTCGATGGACGCCGAGATCGACGTCACCAACAAGGGCGGCAAGATGCTGGCCGATGCACCCCGCACCGCCGCGCTGACGCAGACGCAGGTCTACAGCTCGCTGGATGCCGGCGCCGACGCCGAGGTCAAGCGCATCATCGCCGCCAACCTGGGCCGCGAACCGCAGCCGGCCACCGCCGCCGCCGAGCCGGCCAAGCCGGCGCGCAAGGGCACGCGCGGCGCGCAGGCCAACCCGTCCTGATCCGACCGCCGATAGCCGCTTCCCATGTCGACTCCTTCCGCCTATACACCGCCGGCGCCGCTCGATGGCGCCACGCGTGTGTGGGGCACGGTGGCCCTGTCCGCCGCGACCTTCATGAACGTGCTGGACACGTCGATCGCCAACGTCTCGCTGCCGGCCATTGCCGGCGACCTGGGCGTGAGCTCGACGCAGGGCACCTGGGTCATCACCAGCTTCGCGGTGGCCAACGCCATCGCGGTGCCCCTGACCGGCTGGCTGACCCAGCGCTTCGGGCAGGTGCGCCTGTTCATGACCAGCGTGCTCCTGTTCGTCATCAGCTCCTGGCTGTGCGGGCTGGCGCCCAACATGACCACACTGATCGCCTTCCGCGCGCTGCAGGGCTTCGTGGCCGGGCCGATGATTCCGCTCTCGCAGACCTTGCTGCTGGGCAGCTACCCGCGCGCCCTGGCCGGGCTGGCGATGGCGATGTGGTCGATGACCACGCTGGTCGCGCCGGTGATGGGGCCGTTGCTGGGCGGCTGGATCACCGACAACATTTCGTGGCCGTGGATCTTCTTCATCAACATCCCGGTGGGCATCCTGGCCGCCGGCATCACCTGGACCATCTACCGCAAGCGTGAAAGCCCGACGCGCAGCGTGCCGATCGACGGCATCGGCCTGGCGCTGCTGGTGCTGTGGGTCGGCTGCATGCAGCTGGTGCTCGACAAGGGGCAGGAGCTGGACTGGTTCCACTCGAGCCAGATCATGACGCTGGCGATCACCGCGGTGGTCGGCTTCGCCTTCTTCCTGGCCTGGGAGCTGACCGACAAGCACCCGGTGGTCGACTTGTCCTTGTTCAGGCGGCGCAACTTCTGGTCGGGCGCGGTCGCCACCGCCGTGGCCTACGGCGTGTTCTTCGGCAACGTGGTGCTGCTGCCGCTGTGGCTGCAGAGGTTCATGGGCTACACCGCCACGCAGGCCGGCATGATCATGGCGCCGGTGGGGTTGCTGGCGATCATCTTCTCGCCGATCGTCGGCCTCACGGTCGGCAAGATCGATCCGCGGCGCTACGCGACCTTCTCCTTCCTGGTGTTCGGGCTGGTGCTGTGGATGCGCTCGAACTTCAACACGCAGGCCGACTTCGTCACGATCATCATCCCGACGGTCATCCAGGGCATTGCGATGGCCTTCTTCTTCATCCCGCTGGTGACGATCACGCTGTCCGGCCTGGCGCCCGACCGCATCCCGTCGGCCTCGGGCCTGTCGAACTTCCTGCGCATCACGGCCGGCGCGGTCGGCACCTCGGTGGCGACCACGCTGTGGGAGAACCGGGCGATCCTGCACCATGCCCAGCTGGCCGAGTCGGTCAACCGCGGCAACGAGGTCGCCAACAGCGTCATCCAGGGGCTGGGCAACAGCGGCCTGAGCCCGCAGCAGGTGCTCGGGCAGATCGACGGCATCGTCACCCAGCAGTCCTACATGCTGGCCTCGAACGACGTGTTCTACGCCTCGGCCGTGCTGTTCGTGCTGCTGATCCCGCTGGTCTGGCTGGCCAAGCCGGAGCGTGGCACGGGCGCCTCCGACGCCGCCGCCGGCGCGCACTGAAAACGGCGCCTCGCGCGCCCGCTCGAAACGCATCGCGCACCATCGGTGTGCGGTGCGTTTTTGCATTCGCGCCGGCTTGTGCAGGCCGATCGTCGCCCGGACGACATTGCGGTGCAGCATAGGCGTTTCCCCGCTCGGCGTTTGCCCCAGTAGGCATGCCGGGAGGCGATTGAGAACATGCGGGTCGCGCCGATTTGGCGTAGCCGGAACAGAACGCATGAACCACCCATCGACCCGCACCCCGAGCGTCCGCGCGAGATGAGCGACTGCATTCTCGAAACACGCCAGCTCACCAAGGAATTCAGGGGCTTCACCGCGGTCAGCAAGGTCGATCTGCGGGTGCGGCGCGGCGCCATCCATGCGCTGATCGGGCCCAACGGCGCCGGCAAGACGACCTGCTTCAACCTGCTCACCAAGTTCCTCGAGCCGACCTCCGGCACCATCCTCTACAACGGGCAGGACATCACGCGCGAGCGGCCGGCGCAGATCGCGCGGCGCGGCGTGATCCGCTCCTTCCAGATCTCGGCGGTGTTCCCGCACCTGACGTTGCTGGAAAACGTTCGCCTCGGCCTGCAGCGCAGCCTGGGCACCTCCTTTCATTTCTGGAAGAGCGAGAAGACGCTCTACCGGCTCAACGACCGCGCGATGGCGCTGCTGGCCCAGGTCGGCCTGGAAGGCAGCGCCGATGAACTCACGGTGAACCTGCCCTACGGCCGCAAGCGCGCGCTGGAGATCGCCACTACGCTGGCGATGGAGCCCGAGCTGATGCTGCTGGACGAGCCCACGCAGGGCATGGGCCACGAAGACGTGCACCGCGTGGCCGAGCTGATCAAACGCGTCTCGGCCGGGCGCACCATCCTGATGGTCGAACACAACATGAGCGTGGTCTCGGGCATTGCCGACACCATCACGGTGCTGCAGCGCGGCGCCGTGCTGGCCGAAGGGTCGTACGCCGAAGTCTCGGCCAACCCCGAGGTGATGGAGGCCTACATGGGCACCACCGAGGGCGCGCTGGAAGGGGCACACGGATGAGCCCGGCCCTCGAACTGCGCGACCTGCACGCCTGGTATGGCGAGTCGCACGTGCTGCACGGCGTCGACATGGTGGTGCAGCAGGGCGAGGTGGTGACGCTGCTGGGCCGCAACGGCGCCGGGCGCACCAGCACGCTGCGCGCCATCATGGGCCTGACCGGTTCGCGCAAGGGCGTGATCCAGGTCAACGGCGTCGAAACCATCAACCTGCCGACCTACCGCATCGCGCACCACGGCATCGGCTACTGCCCGGAAGAGCGCGGCATCTTCGCCAGCCTGTCGGCCGAGGAAAACCTGATGCTGCCGCCACCGCTCAAGGGCGCCGGGCAGGGCATGAGCGTGGCCGAGATCTACGAGATGTTCCCCAACCTGTACGAGCGCCGCCACAGCCCGGGCACGCGCCTGTCGGGCGGCGAGCAGCAGATGCTGGCGGTGGCGCGCATCCTGCGCACCGGCGCGCGCCTGCTGCTGCTCGACGAGATTTCCGAAGGCCTGGCCCCGGTCATCGTGCAGGCGCTGGCGCGCATGATCCACACGCTGCGCGCCAAGGGCTACACGGTGGTCATGGTCGAGCAGAACTTCCGCTTTGCCGCGCCGCTGGCCGACCGTTTCTACGTGATGGAGCACGGCCGCATGGTCGAGGCTTTCTCCGCCGGTGAGCTCGAGGCCAAGATGCCGATCCTCAACGAATTGCTGGGCGTCTGACGACGCGCCAGGCTTCCCTCCCGATTCCGTCAACCCATCCCTCTAGGAGACACAACGTGCAAGCAAAACTCAAGGTCGTCGCACTGATGCTGGCCGCCGCCGGCCTGGCCAGCCATGCCGTGCAGGCCCAGGAAAAGGTGGTCATCGGCTTCGTCACCGACATGTCCGGCCTGTACGCCGACCTGGAAGGCAAGGGCGGCACCACCGCGATCCAGATGGCGATCGACGACTTCGGCGGCAAGGCCCTCGGCCAGCCGATCGAACTGCTCACCGCCGATCACCAGAACAAGGCCGACATCGGCGCTTCCAAGGCGCGCGAGTGGATCGACACCGCCGGCGCGTCCATGATCTTCGGCGGCAGCAACTCGGCCGTGGCGCTGGCCACCGCCAAGGTGGCGTCGGACAAGAAGCGCGTGTTCATCACCAACGGCGCGGCCAGCTCGGCGCTGACCAACGAACAGTGCAGCCCCTACATCGTGCACTACGCCTACGACACCGTGGCGCTGGCCAAGGGCACCGGCGCGGCCGTGGTCGAAGGCGGCGGCAAGAGCTGGTTCTTCCTGACCGCCGACTACGCCTTCGGCCACGCGCTGGAAGCCGACACCAGCAAGGTGGTCACCGCCAAGGGCGGCAAGGTGGTGGGTGCCGTGCGCGCGCCGCTCAATGCCTCCGACTTCTCTTCCTTCCTGCTGCAGGCGCAGAACTCCGGCGCCCAGGTGCTGGGCCTGGCCAACGCGGGCGGCGACACCGTCAACTCGCTCAAGGCGGCCAAGGAATTCGGCATCGACAAGACCATGAAGATCGCCGGCCTGCTGGTGTTCCTGACCGACGTCAAGAGCCTGGGCCTGCCCGCCACCCAGGGCCTGCTGCACACCACCAGCTGGTACTGGGACCTGGACGATGCATCGCGCCAGTGGGCCGCCAAGTACGAGGCCAAGACCGGCAACAAGCCCACCGACATCCAGGCCGCCGACTACTCGGCCACCATGACCTACCTGAAGGCCGTGGAAGCCGCCAAGTCGACCGATTCGGACAAGGTGATGGCCGAGCTCAAGAAGGCGAAGATCGACGACTTCTACGCCAAGGGCGCGATCCGCGCGGACGGCCGCATGGTGCACGACATGCTGCTGGTCGAAGCCAAGAAGCCGGCCGAATCGAAGGGCCCCTGGGACCTGCTGAAGGTGGTCAAGAAGGTCTCGGGCGACGAGGTCTACACCACCAAGGCCGAGAGCAAGTGCGCGCTGTGGAAGTGAGGCGGGCCCGCCCCGCATCGCTTCCCGGCTGAGCGCCACCCCTGATGCCGCCGCAGCGCTCCCGCGGGAGCCTGCGGCGCCATTGCAACCGACGTTCCTTTACTTTCCGCCATCGGCTCGCGCCGCGCCACCATGACCCTTTCACTGCCCGCCTTGCTGAGCCAGCTCCTGCTGGGGCTGGTCAACGGCTCGTTCTACGCGATTCTCAGCCTCGGTCTGGCGGTGATCTTCGGCCTGCTCAACGTCATCAACTTCGCGCACGGTGCGCTGTTCATGATGGGCGCCATCGTCACCTGGATGGCGATGACGTACTTCAACATCAGCTACTGGGTGATGCTGATCGCCGCGCCGCTGCTGGTGGGTGCCTTCGGCATCCTGCTCGAGCGCCTGCTGATCCGCTGGATCTACAAGCTCGACCACCTCTACGGGCTCTTGCTCACGCTCGGCCTCACCTTGCTCATCGAGGGCGCGTTCCGCTCCGTCTACGGCGTCTCGGGCCTGCAGTACAGCCCGCCCGAGGCCTTGCGCGGCGCCACCAACCTGGGCTTCATGTTCCTGCCCAACTACCGCGCCTGGGTGGTGGTGGCTTCGCTGGTGGTGTGCTTCGCCACCTGGTATGCGATCGAGAAGACGCGCCTGGGCGCCTACCTGCGCGCCGGCACCGAGAACCCGCGGCTGGTGGAGGCCTTCGGCGTCAACGTGCCGCTGATGGTGACGCTGACCTACGGCTTCGGCGTGGCGCTGGCGGCCTTCGCCGGCGTGCTGGCCGCGCCGGTGATCCAGGTCTCGCCGCTGATGGGGCAGAACCTGATCATCATCGTCTTCGCCGTGGTGGTGATCGGCGGCATGGGCTCGATCATGGGCGCCATCCTGACCGGCCTGGGCCTGGGCGTGATCGAGGGTTTCACCAAGGTCTTCTATCCCGAGGCGTCTTCCACCGTGGTCTTCCTCATCATGGTGGTGGTGCTGTTGATTCGTCCGGCCGGCCTGTTCGGCACCGAGAAGTGAAACGCCGGAACAACTGACATGAAGAAGATCTCCCTGTTCGCCTACGCACTGCTGCTGCTGGTGCTCATTGCCGCGCCCTTCATCGGCCTGTACCCGGTGTTCGTCATGAAGGTGCTGTGCTTCGCACTGTTCGCCTGCGCCTTCAACCTGCTGCTGGGCTACACCGGCATGCTGTCCTTCGGCCATGCCGCCTTTCTCGGCAGCTCGGCCTACGTGGCTGGCTATTCGCTCAAGGTCTGGCACCTCACGCCCGAACTGGGCCTGCTGCTGGGCACCGCCATGGGCGCCTTGCTTGGCCTGGTGTTTGGCTGGCTGGCGATTCGCCGGCAGGGCATCTACTTCTCGATGATCACGCTGGCGCTGGCGCAGATGATGTTCTTCGTCGCGCTGCAGGCCAAGTTCACCGGTGGCGAAGACGGCCTGCAGGCCGTGCCGCGCGGCGATCTGTTCGGCCTGCTCGACTTGAGCGACGACATGACCATGTACTACGTCACGCTGGCCATCTGCGTGGCGGCCTTCCTGCTCATTGCCCGCACCGTGCATTCGCCCTTCGGCCAGGTGCTCAAGGGCATCAAGGAGAACGAGCCGCGCGCGATTTCGCTGGGCTACGACGTGAACCGCTTCAAGCTGCTGGCCTTCGTGATCTCGGCGGCGCTGTCGGGCCTGGCCGGTTCGCTCAAGACGCTGGTGCTGGGCTTTGCCACGCTCAGCGACGTGCACTGGACCGCTTCCGGCCACGTCATCCTGATGACGCTGGTGGGTGGCCTGGGCACGCTCTCGGGCCCGCTGGTCGGCTCGGCCGTGGTGGTGATGCTGGAGAACAAGGTTGGCGAGTTCGGCAACCTGTTGGCCCAGTTGACCCACGTCGAGTGGTTCACCACGCTGGGCGAATCCGTGACCATGGTGACCGGCCTGATCTTCGTGGTCTGCGTGCTGGCCTTCCGGCGCGGCATCATGGGCGAGGTGATTGCGCTGTTCGACCGGCGCGGCAGCAAACGCAGTTGAGCGTGGCCTATAGCTACAGCTACAGCCGCAGCGGCTGCGCGTAGCCCGTCATCTCCAGGTAGCCGCGTCCCAGCACGCGGCCCTGCGCGTCGAGCAGCTCGCTCACGCCTTCCCAGTAGATCGCACCGGTCGAGCCGCGGCTGTCGAGTTCCTGGTTGTCCAGCAGCGCGCGCACGGCAAAGCGGCCGGCGGGTGTCTGCACGGTCCACTCGACCGGGTAGCGCGCCTGGCTGGCCGGGCTCTGCCAGTTGCGGCCGGGCGTGAAGCGCACGGCGTCGTGCGCGAACACCTGCGGCGCGCCGCCCGCCGGCCGGAAGGAGCCGCCGGCCCAGACCGTGCCGCCCTGGCGGTCGCGCAGGCGGAAGGCGGTGAGGGCGCCGCCGTCATGCAGGTTCATGCCGATCCAGTCCCAGCCCACCGCTTCGGGCGGCATCAGCGTGTCGCTCCATTCGTGGTCCAGCCAGGCGCGTCCGCTCACCGTGTGGCGGCTGCCGTTCAAGCTGATCTGGCCGCTGGCCGCCAGTTGCGGCTCGCTGTAGTAGTGGCTGGATTGTTCGGGCAAGGGCCCCTTGCGCGACAGGCCCGCTTCGCCCTGCAGCAGCACCGGCTGGGTGGTCTCGAAGCGCAGGTCGAGCGAAAAGCCTTCGGCCGGCAGGCGCGCCAGGTAGTGGCCTTCTTCGCGCGCCAGCGACCAGTCGCGCAGCCGCACGACGGTGTCATCCTGGCTGGCGAAGGCCACGCCCATGCCAGCGCGCGCAATGCGCTGGTCGTGCAGCAGGCGGCCGCCCTGCAGGTCGGTCAGCGCCGCGTGCGCGAACAGCAGCTGCTTGGCCGCGAAGGCAGAGCGCAGCCCTTGCGTGGCCGCGACCCGGCTGCGGAAGAAGGTCAGTTGAAATCCGAACGCGCGCGCTTCACTGCCGCCGCCGGTGGCCGCCACATGGCCGGTGATGTACCACCACTCGATGCCCGATGCAGGGTGGCTGCCGAAGTCGCGCGGAAACTGCATGCCCGGCGCACCGGCCGGCGCCGCCAGCGCACGCGGCAGCAGGCTGGCGCAGGCGGCCAGCGCCAGCAGGCGGCGCCGTGCGTCAGCGTGGGGCGGCGCAATAGGCACTGACGCCTTCCGCGGCGATGCCGAGCTGTTTCGCCAGTTCCCACGGGCGCTCGCAACGCGCGGTGCGGGCGCACCACTGGTAGCCGGCCGACGGCAGGCAGCCGTGGGCGTCGCGGTCGCCGCCGGGCATGGCCGGCGCAGCGGAGGTGGCGGAAGAAGCCGGTGCCGGCGGCGTACCCGGCGCGACGCAGGCGCCCAGCGCCACGGCGGCGACCAGCGTGGCACCCAAGGTCCGCACGGCGCGGGCGGCGAGAAGGCGTTCGAGGAGGTTCATGGCTCGATTGTGCCCAGTGGCCTGCGGCTACCAGTCTTCCTTCACCGCCAGCACCGCGTCGTGCCCGGCCGCCGCGCGGCCGGACAACCAGGCCGTGAGCGTGCCGGCCGCCACCACCGCGCCGCACAGCGCCAGCAGCCGGCCCCAGGGCAGCAGCAGGTCCATGGTCCAGTGGAAGCTCTGCGGGTTCACCACGTGCACCAGCACCACCGCCACCGCCAGCCCGAGGCCCAGGCCGGCGATGGCGCCGATGGCGGTCCACGCCGCGCCTTCGCCGGCCACCACGCCCAGCACCTGGCCGCGCGTGAAGCCCAGGTGCGCCAGCAGGCCGAATTCCTTGCGGCGCGCCAGCACCTGCGCGCTGAAGCTGGCGGCAATGCCGAACAGGCCGATCGCGATGGCCACTGCCTGCAGCCAGTAAGTCACGGCGAAGCTGCGGTCGAAGATGCGCAGCGAATTGGCGCGGATGGCGGCGACCGAGGCGAACTCCACCGCCTGCGCGCCGAGCAGGCGCGTGGCGCTGCCGCGCAGCGCCTGCTGCACGCGGCCGGCGTCGGCACCCGGCGCCAGCCACAGCGCCACGTCGCTCACGCTGGCGTCGCCGGTCAGGCGCTCGAAGTCGCGCGCCTCCAGCGTGATGGCGCCGAACTGCCGCACGTAGTCGCGCCAGACCCCCGCCACGACAAAGCGCTGGCCACGCGCGGCCGGCCCCAGCGCGCTGGCCAGCGCAGCGAATTCCCGGCCCGGGCGCGCGCCGTACAGGTCGACCATCGCCTCGCTCACGTAGATGCCGATGGCGCCCGCCGGCACCGGTGCCAAGGTGCCGACCAGCGGCAGCGTGCGGGCTGGGTCGCCATCCAGGCTGCGGGCAATCAACGTGACCGGCGGGCGCGCCGCATCGAGCAGCAGCGAGCGCGTGCGCAGCGTGCCGATGCGCGCCACGCCGGGCGTGGCCTGCGCCGCCTGCACGAAGGCGGGCGTGAAGATGCCGGCATCGCCCGCCGCGCCTTCGCCGGCGGCGCGCAGGTAGAGATCGGCCGGCAGCACCACGTCCAGCCAGTGCGTGACCGAATCGCGGAAGCTCGCCACCATCACCGTCAACGCCACCGCCAGGCTCAGGCTGGCGACCACGCCGCTGACGGCCACCGCCGCCGTGCCGCGCATGCGGCGCGCGCGCTCGATCGCCAGCATGGGCAGCAGGCGCTGCGCCAGCAGCGGTGCCAGCCGGTCGTACAGCGCGCCGATCAGCACCGGCAGCGCGGCGATGCCACCAACCAGCAGGCAGGCCACCGAGAGGTAGGCGGCGATCGGCACGCCGGCAATGGCCGGCGCCAGCGCCAGCAGCAGGCCGAGCAGCATCAATGCGGCGCCGCCCCAGCGCGCCAGGCCACGCGCGCCCTGCGTGGGCGCTGCGCCCAGCCCCTTGAGCGTCTGCGCCTCGGGCAGCGCCTGCGCCGCGCGCGCCGGCCACCAGCCGCCGACCAGCGCCGCCACCACGCCGAGCAGGCCGTAAGTCAGCGCGGCGCCGCTGCTCCAGTGCAGCGTGGGCGAGACGCCCGCGAAGTAGCCGCCGCCCAGGTCGCCGCCCAGCAGGCGCAAGGCCAGCGCGGCCAGCGCCGTGCCCAGCGCAATGCCCAGCGCGCTGCCGAGGGCGCCGAGCAGCGCCGATTCCGCCCACACCAGCCGCAGGCGCTGGCCCGGCGTGAGGCCCAGCACGCCGAGCAGCGCGAACTGCTGGGCCCGCTTGGCCACGCTCAGCGCGAGCACCGAGAACACCAGGAAGGCGCCGGTGAACAAGGCCACCAATGCCAGCACCGTGAGGTTGACGCGGTAGGCGCGCGAGAGGTTGCTGACACGCTCGGCAGCGTCGCCCGGTTCGCTCACCAGCACATTGCCGGGCCAGCCGGATGACTGGCGCAGCGCCGCGATGAAGGCGGCGCGGTCGGTGCCCGGCACCAGCCGCAGGTCGATGCGCGAGAGCTGGCCGCCGCGCTGCAGCAGGTCTTGCGCGACCCCGATATCGAGCACCGCCAGCGGACTGCCACCGGCGCCCACGCTGCCGGCGATCTGCAGGCTTTCCTGCCGGGCGCCGAGCTGCAGTTGCAGCGAGGTGCCGGCTTCGCCCAGCGCGGCCTGTGCGCTGGCGTTGAGAAACAGCTGACCGGGCGCGAACAGCGCCATGCGTCCGGCGCCTTCGGCGGGCCGGGGCATCAGCGCCGGCGTGAGGGTGGGCACCGCCAGCGCGTCGATGCCGATCAGGCGCAGGGCCACCGGCTGGCCCTTGACCAGCGCCGTGGCGCGCGCTTCCAGCACCGGACTGGCCAGGGCCACCTGCGGGTGCGCTGCCACGCGCGCGAACAGCGATTCGTCGAAGCCGCCCTGGGTGGCGCGCAGTTCCAGGTCGGGCTGGCCGTTGACCGAGCGCACCGCGCTGGAGAATTCATCGAGCGCCGAGGCGTTGATGAGCTGCACCGAGAAGGCCAGCGCCACGCCCAGCATCACCGCCACCACCGCGGCCGCATTGCGCCACGGGTGGTGCCGCAGCTCCTGCCAGGAAAAGCTTCGCAGCAGCGCCAGCATGGACAAACCCGGAATCAGTTTTCCCTGGCGCTGGCGCACCACTCCGAGCCGATGAAACTGTGTGTGTGCACCAGTTCAAAGGGCCGCGGAGCAGGCCATGCCAGGGCACTCGCGGAACGGGCTTGGCCCGGCCGCTGAGTGCGCCCCCCAGCGGGGGGTATCGGACGGCTACACGAAGTGAGCCGGACAAACGGGGGGAGTTTCATCGGATACCGTTAGCGCGCAGGTGCAGCACGCGGTCGGCGCGCGCGGCGGCGGCTTCGGAATGTGTCACCAGCACCAGCGCGGCGCCGTGCTCGCGCGTCTGCGCCAGCAGCACGTCCATCACGCGTGTGGCGGTGCTGGGATCGAGGTTGCCGGTGGGCTCGTCGGCCAGCAGCAGCGGCGGGCGGTGCACCAGCGCGCGGGCGATCGCGACGCGTTGCAACTGGCCGCCGCTGAGCTGCTGCGGCAGGCGCGTGCCCATGCCCTGCAGGCCGACCGCTTCCAGCATGCGCGCCACGCGGGCGTCGTCGCGCCGGCCCTGCAGCATCAGCGGCAGCGCCACGTTCTGCTCCACGTCCAGGTGCGGCAGCACGTGAAAGGCCTGGAACACGAAGCCGACGTGCGCGCGCCGCCACAAGGCGCGCGCGGTGCCGTCGAGCGTGCCGAGGTCGGTGCCGTCATGTTCGATGCGGCCCGCATCCCAGTGGTCCAACCCGGCCATGCAGTTGAGCAGCGTCGACTTGCCGACGCCGGATTCGCCGACGATGGCGACGAATTCGCCGGGCGCCACGCTGAGCGACACCTGCTCGAACACCGGCACCTGCGCGTAGTGCTTGGCGAGATCGCGAACGACGAGCGTCATGCGGTCGGCGCCACCGCTTGCACCGTGCCCTGCGCCAGCCACGCTTGGGCCTGGCGCTGCACCTGCTGCGCGGCATCGGGTGCTTCGGCGGCGACCACGTGGCGCTGCGGCATGCTGCGCAGCCAGGTGATCTGGCGCTTGGCGAGCTGGCGCGTGGCGGCGATGCCGCGCTCGCGCAGTTCGGCCATCGGGAACTCGCCGTCGAGCGCCTGCCACGCCTGCCGGTAGCCGACGCAGCGCATCGAGGGCAGCGTGGCCGCGAGGTCGCCGCGCGCACGCAGGCGCTGCACCTCGTCGATGAAGCCGGCCGCCAGCATGGCGTCGAAGCGCTGCGCGATGCGCGCGTGCAGCCAGGCGCGCTCCGTCGGTTCGAGCGAGATCAGCGCCACGGCATCGTCAGATGGCGCCGGGCGCTGTGCATGAAAGCTCGACAGCGGCCGTCCGCTGGCGTGCCAGACCTCTAGCGCGCGCTGGATGCGCTGGCTGTCCTGCGGCGGCAGCCGGGCCGCGGTGACGGGGTCGACCTGCGCCAGCTGCGCATGCAGGGCCGGCCAGCCGAGCGCCGCGGCCTGCACCTCGATGGCGGCGCGGGTGGCGGCATCGGCGCTCGGCATCTCGTCGATGCCGTGCACCAGCGCGTTGAAGTACAGCATGGTGCCGCCGACCAGCAGCGGCAGCCGGCCGCGCGCGCGGATGGCCTCGATCAGTCGCGTCGCATCGCGCACGAAGGCGCCGGCGTTGTAGGTATCGCGCGGGTCGAGGATGTCGATCAGGTGGTGCGGCACGGCGCGCAGTTCGTCGGCGCTCGGCTTGGCGGTGCCGATGTCCATGCCGCGGTAGACCAGCGCCGAATCGACGCTGACGATCTCGATCGGCAGGCTGCGCGCCAGCGCGAGGGCGGCGGCCGTCTTGCCGCTGGCGGTGGGGCCGGCCAGGCCGATCCAGCGTGCCGGCGCGGCGGCCTGCTTGGGCCGCGTGGATGCATCGGGAAGGTCGGGCGAAGCGGGGCGCGGCATGCGCCCGAGGGTAACAAATCAGATCGGGCCGGAATCGATCTTCTCGACCTGCGCGGTGGCGTCGGTCGGCTGCGGCTCGTTCAGCTTGAACAGCTGGTTGATCGCACTGCGGTATTCGGCTTCGCCCACCCGGTTGGTGGTGTAGTGCGAGCCCTGCTTGACAAGCACGAACATCTTCGGGCCCTTGGCGGCTTCGTACAGCTTGTGGCCCAGTTCGGGGCGGATCAGGTCGTCGAGCGCGCCGTGCACCACCAGCAGCGGCGAGTCGATGTCCTTGACCTTGGCCAGCGCATCGAAGGGCTGCGTGATCAGCATGCCGAAGGGCAGCCAGCCCCACTTGAAGGTGCTCACCACGTCGGCAATGCTGGTGAAGGTGCCTTCGACGATGGTGCCGCTTTCATCCTTCACGCGCGCCGCCAGGTCGATGCCGATGGCGCCGCCCAGCGAGTGGCCGAAGATGAAGCGCTTCTGGTTGGGGTGGTGGTCGGCCAGCCAGGTCCAGGCCGCCAGCGCGTCCTCGCGCGCCGATTCTTCCGAGGGCAGCACCTTGCTGCTCTTGCCGAAGCCGCGGTAGTCGACCGCCAGCACCGAGAAACCGAGGTCGTGCATGTGCTGGATGCGCGGCGCCGAGCCGGCCACGTTGTAGCGCGCGCCGTGCAGGTAGAGCATCACCGGCGTGTCGGTGGAACTGGGCTCCTGGCCCAGCCACAGGCCGTGCAGGCGGGCCTTTTCACCGGTGGTCGGCGAGGTGTAGTCGATCCACACGTCCTGCATGCCCTGCGCCAGGGTGGCCGTGTTGCCCCAGCTGCGGTCGCTCGGCTGGAAGATCCACTCGCGCTGCTGCGCATCGAGTGTGGAGCAGCCCCCTGCCAGCACGCCGGCAAGGGCAAGGGTCGATGCGATCAGGGACCAGCGTTTCATTCCATTCAATGGATTGGTTGGACGACTCGGAGTTCCGGCGTGTCGGACAGCGCCGACACGCCCGCCTCAGCATGCAACGCACATGCCAGCCCGGCGGCTGACGCGGCGGCATAAAACTTTGTTACACAAAACCAGGCCGGGCGGCCAGTGTGCCGAAAAACGGGCGATCGCGTCTCGGGGGAAATGCCGATGCGGCGGCTGCCGGGCGCGGCCGGCGCGTGTCAGCGCCCGCGCAGGAACAGCGTGTCGAGCTCGCGGATGCTCAGCTGGCGCCAGGTCGGCCGGCCGTGGTTGCACTGGTCGGAGCGCTCGGTGGCCTCCATCTGGCGCAGCAGGGCGTTCATTTCGTCGATCGTCAGGCGGCGGTTGGCGCGCACCGCGCCGTGGCAGGCCATGGTCGAGAGCAGCTCGTTCTGCGCCCGCTGCACCACGGTGCTGGCGTCGTGCTGGGCCAGTTCGGCCAGCACGCTGCGCGCCAGTTCCACCGGGTCGCCGTCGGCCAGCGTCACCGGCACCGCGCGCACCGCCAGGGTGCGCGGCGAGAAGGGCGAAATGTCCAGGCCCAGCGCCGGCAGCACCTCGGCACAGGCCTGCGCGGTGGCCACTTCTTCCGGCGTGGCGGGGAAGGTGGCGGGAATCAGCAGCGGCTGGCTGGCGATGGTGGCGCCGTCCAGCTGGGTCTTGAGGCGCTCGTAGACGATGCGTTCGTGCGCCGCATGCATGTCGACGATGACCAGGCCCTGCGCGTTCTCCGCCAGGATGTAGATGCCCTGCAGTTGCGCCAGCGCGCGGCCGAGCGGCCAGCTGCCGTCGTCGGGCAGCGGCGTTGCCTGGGGCGTTACTTGGGGCGTTGCGGCGCCGGCCGCATCGGCGGCGGCCCAGGAAGGCGCAGCCACCGGCGCCGCCGGCTGCGTCGGCCACATCGCGGCGGCATCGCCCAGGCCGCGTTCGGCGGCAAAGCGCATCGAGGGCTGTGACCAGTTCTGCTGCGCGAAGGCGGCAGGTGCCGGTGCCGCAGTCGTGTCGGCCAGCGGCAGGCCCGGCGTGGCGGCTGCTGCATGCGCCAGATCGGCCGCGGCCAGCGCGGCACGCGGCGCCGCCAGCGCGTTCTCCACCGCGTGGCGCACCGCCTGGTGCACTTCGCGGCTGTCGCGAAAGCGCACCTCGATCTTGGTCGGGTGCACGTTCACGTCGACGCGCGCCGGATCGATTTCCAGGTACAGCACGTAGACCGGCTGGCGCTGGCCATGCAGCACATCCTCGTAGGCGCTGCGCACCGCGTGCGAGAGCACCTTGTCGCGCACGAAGCGCCCGTTGACGTAGAAGAATTGCTGGTCGCCGCGCGCGCGGGCGGCATCCGGAATGCCGGCGCGCCCGTTCACGCGCACCGCCGCACCGAGCGGGCGGCTGGTGTATTCCACCGGCACGCTCTGCGCCACGAAGTCCTTGCTCAGCGCATCCGCCAGGCGCGGATCGAGCGAGGCCGCCGCGCGCCATTGCTCGACCAGCTTGCCTTCGTGCCAGACCGCGAAGCCGACATCGGGGCGCGCCAGCGCGTGGCGGCGCACCGCCTCGACGCAGTGCGCCAGTTCGGTCGCATCGGTCTTGAGGAACTTGCGCCGCGCCGGCGTGGCGTAGAACAGTTCGCGCACTTCCACCGTGGTGCCGACCGCGCGCGCCACCGGGCGCAGTTCGCCCGAGCGCCCGTCGAGCGCCCAGCCGCTGTCGCCGTCGGCGCAGCGCGAATGCAGGGTCAGATCGGCGATGGAATTGACCGCGGCCAGCGCCTCGCCGCGAAAACCCATGGTGCCCACGGTTTCCAGCTCGCCCAGGCTGGCGATCTTGCTGGTGGCGTGGCGGCGCAAGGCCACCGGCAGTTCGGCCGAAGGAATGCCCTGGCCGTCGTCTTCCACCGAGATGAGCCGCACGCCGCCGGCCAGCAGGCGCACCGTGATCTGCTGCGCGCCGGCGTCCAGCGCGTTGTCCAGCAGCTCGCGCACCACCGAGGCCGGGCGCTCCACCACTTCGCCGGCGGCGATCTGGCTGATCAGCTCGTCGGGCAGTTCGCGGATCGGGCGACGCGCGGCCGGCGCCTGGCCGGGAAGAGGGGACAAGGGTGAAAAAGGAACGGCGCTCACCCGCAGATTCTAGGAGGGCGGACGGCGCGGCGTGGGCGGCCGGGATAATGCTGGGATGGACATCATCAGCTTTCTCATCGACTTCATCCTGCACGTCGACAAGCACCTCGAGGCCTTTGTCGTGAACTACGGGCCCTGGGTCTATGCGCTGCTGTTCGCCATCGTGTTCGTCGAGACCGGGCTGGTGGTGATGCCCTTCCTGCCGGGCGATTCGCTGCTCTTCATCGTCGGCGCGCTGTGTGGCGCAGGGCTGATGAACTTCCCGCTGGCTTGCGCCGTGCTGCTGGCCGCGGCGATCCTGGGCGACCAGTGCAATTTCAGCATCGGCCGCTATTTCGGGCCGAAGGTGTTTCGCTGGGAGAGCTCGCGCTTCTTCAACAAGAAGGCCTTCGACCAGGCGCATGCCTTCTACGAGCGCTACGGCGGCGTCACCATCATCCTGGCGCGCTTCATGCCGTTCATCCGCACCTTCGCCCCCTTCGTGGCCGGCGTGGCGGACATGGGGCGCGCCAAGTTCACGCTCTTCAACGTGGTCGGCGCCGTGCTGTGGGTGCTGGGCATTGCCACCGCGGGCTACTTCTTCGGCAACCTGGCCTTCGTGCGCGAGCACCTCGACAAGATCATCTGGGCGCTGATCTTCGTGCCGGGGCTGATCGCCATCGGCGGCGCCTGGCGCGCCGGCCGCAAGGGCGAGGGCGCCAAGCCGCCGGTCGGCTCACTGCCCCATCAATAACGCATCAATAGTGCGGGCCGTTGTTCGGGTAGTAGGAGTTGTTGTAGTTGCGCTGGTCGCTGCGGCGGCCCACTTCGTTGCCGATCAACGCGCCTGCGGCGGCGCCACCCACCGTGCCGAATGCGTTGCCGTTGCCGATGGCATTGCCCACCGCGCCGCCCACCACGGCACCCCCGACGGTGCCGATCTGCTGGTTGCTCGGGCCGTAGCCGCTGCAGCCGCCGAGGGCCAGCAGCGCCGAGGCGCCGAGCGCGGAAATCCAGAGTCGTGTGTTCATGGTCGTCACCCTTTCCGTTGTGATGAAGTCACTCTAGAAAGGACGGCGCCGCGCCGGCTGTAGGAAGCCGGCGCACGCGCGTGCGCGCCGGGGCCAGATGCGGGCGTCTGCGCAGCGGCCGCAGACGTGCCGGGACGTGCGCCCGCTGTGATGCGACCGGCTACAGCTCGCGGCTGCGCGCCAGCGGCGGGTTCTGGCCGAAGTAGTTCTCGATGCCGCGCATCAGCGCATCGGCCAGGTCTTCCTGGTACTTCGCGGTGCGCAGCTTGGCTTCTTCTTCGGGGTTGGAGATGAAGGCGGTTTCCACCAGCACGCTGGGGATGTCTGGTGCCTTGAGCACCGCAAAGCCGGCCTGTTCGACTTCGCCCTTGTGCAGCCGCGCCACGTTGCCGATCTGCTTGATCATCGCCGAGCCGAGCTTCAGGCTGTCGTGGATCTGGGCGGTGGTGCTCATGTCGAGCAGGGCGCGCTGCACGTGCGCGTCCTGGTCGCCGAAATTGACGCCGCCGATCTTGTCCGATTCGTTTTCCTTGCGCGCCATCCAGCGCGCCGCGCTGCTGGAGGCGCCGCGCTCGCTCAGCGCAAACACGCTGGCGCCGCGTGCCGCCGGCGTGGTGAAGGCGTCGGCGTGGATGCTGACGAACAGGTCGGCCTTGACGCGCCGCGCCTTTTCCACGCGCACGTACAGCGGCACGAAGAAGTCGGCGTCGCGCGTGAGGAAGGCGCGCATCGGGTTGCCGCCGACGGTGGCGTTGTTGATGCGCTCGCGCAGCCGCATGGCCACCTGCAGCACGATGTCTTTTTCGCGCGTGCCGTTCGGGCCGGTGGCGCCGGGGTCTTCGCCGCCGTGGCCCGGATCGAGCGCGACGATGATGATGCGGTCGGTGCGGGTGGCGGTGGCCTTGACGCGCGGCTGCACCGAGGGCGGCGGCGCGACCGGTGCGGCGGCAATCGCCACGCTCGGCGGCAGCACCGGCGTGGGCACCGGAATGGCGGAGCCGGTGGGCGTGCCGGGCGAGCTTTGCGCGCTGCCGGCCTGCGCCATCAGCGCGCCCAGCGGGTCGTCGCCCTTGGCCGGCAGCGGCGGCGCGAAGGACGGCTTGGCCGCCACCGCGGTGGAGGATTTGTCGGCGTCGCGCAGGCGCTCGGCGATCAGTTCGGCCATCGGGTCGATGGCCTTTTCCGGGTAGAGGTCGAGCACCAGCCGGTCGCGGTAGGCCGCCACCGGGGCCAGCGAGAACACCTGCGGTGCCACCGTCTGCTTGAGATCGAACACGATGCGCACCACGTCGGGCGAGAACTGGCCGACGCGCAGGCCGTTGATGTACGGGTCGTCGGGCTTGATCTTGCCGACCAGCTCGCGCAGCGCGGGGTTGAGCATGATGCCCTGGATGTCGACCGCCAGCCGCGGCGGGCTGCCGACCACCAGTTGCTGCGTGTGCAGGCGGGCGTCGGATTCGATGGTGACGCGGGTGTAGTCGGCGGCGGGCCAGACGCGCACCGCGACGATGGTGGCGCCGCGTGCAATCTGCTGGGCGCCCAGGAGGAGGGCAAGGGAACCGGCCTTGAGGAAGGCGCGACGCTGGGGCAGGGCTGGCAACCGCGTCATGCCTTCGCGGCCTCCAGCAGGCGCTGGCCGGGCGCAGTTTGCGCGTGCAGGGTGACAGTCCGGATATCGCTGTTCATTGCTTCAATTTTAATAGCAAGATCCGCAATTGGAATGCGGTCCGCTGCGTTCTCTGGCCATTCGGCCAACTTGAGCCCGGGGGCCGCGAAGATGTCACGGAAGCCGGCGTCATCGACTTCGCGCGGGTCGCTGAAGCGATAGAAGTCGAAGTGCGAGATCGCCAGATCACCGTGCCCGAGGTGCGGTTCGACCACGGCGTAGGTCGGGCTCTTGATGCGCCCGGCCACGCCCAGCGCACGCAGCAGGTGCCGCACGAAGGTGGTCTTGCCGGCGCCCAGGTCGCCGTGCAGCGAGATGAAGACGTTGGCCAGCGCGGGCTGCGCCTGCATGGCGCGCGCCAGCGCGCCGGCAAAGGCGGCGGTGTCGTCCTCGTCGCGCCAGGTGCGCGTTTCTACAATCGGCAGGTGATCAGCAGCAGTCAACTCGTAACCCGTATTCAAACGCTGGCGCGGGAGCTTGGATTCTCCCAAATCGGCGTGGCCGGGGTCGACTTGTCCAGCGCCGAGGACGGATTGATGCAATGGCTGGCCCAAGGGTTCCATGGCGAGATGAACTACATGGCGGCGCACGGCCTGCGCCGTGCCCGCCCGGCCGAGCTCGTGCCCGGCACGGTGAGCGTGATCACGGCGCGCATGAACTACCTGCCGCGCGGCACCCCGCCCGATTGGCAGAACGTTGAATTCGCGCGGCTGGCGCAGCCGGGCGAAGCGGTGGTGTCGATGTATGCGCGGGGCCGCGATTACCACAAGGTATTGCGCTCGCGCCTGCAGAAGCTGGCGGACGGCATCGCCGTCCTGGTCGGCCCCTTTGGCCACCGCGTGTTCACCGATTCGGCGCCGGTGCTGGAGGCCGAACTGGCCTCGCGCAGCGGCCAGGGCTGGCGCGGCAAGCACACGCTGGTGCTCGACCGCGAGGCCGGCTCGATGTTCTTCCTGGGCGAGATCTACGTCGACATGGCGCTGCCGCCGAGTGCCGCGGTGAGCGCCCATTGCGGCAGTTGCAGCGCCTGCATCGATGTCTGTCCGACCGGCGCCATCGTGGCGCCGCATCGGCTCGACGCGCGGCGCTGCATTTCCTACCTCACGATCGAACACGCCGGGCCGATTCCCGAGGCGCTGCGCGCGCCGATGGGCAACCGCATCTACGGCTGCGACGACTGCCAGCTGGCCTGCCCGTGGAACAAGTTCGCGCAACGCAGCGCGCTGCCCGATTTCGATCCGCGCGAGGGGCTGGCCGGCAGCCAGCTGGCCGAACTGTTTGCCTGGAGCGAGTCGCAGTTTCTCGCCAACACCGAAGGCAGCCCGATCCGCCGCATCGGCCACGAGCGCTGGCTGCGCAACATCGCGGTGGCGCTGGGCAACGCGCTGCGCGGCGGCGATGGCACCGCTGCAGATGCGCTGCGCACCCGTGTGGACGACCCGAGCGCGCTGGTGCGCGAGCACGTGGCCTGGGCGCTGCAGCCGCTTCAACCGGCCTGAGCGGACGGTGCGCGCGTGCCCCGCCCACGCCGCAGCCACCATTCGATGGCCTCGAACAGCGCCTCGCTCAAGAGCGCCAGTGCGGCGGCCGGCACGGCGCCGGCCAGCAGCAGCGCGCGGTCGTTCAGCGCCAGCCCGGTGACGATGCGCTCGCCGTAGCCGCCGGCGCCGATGAAGGCGGCGATGGTGGCGGTGCCGATGGCAATCGAGGTGGCGGTGCGCACGCCGGCAATGAGCGTCGGCAGCGCCAGCGGCAACTGCACCGACTGCAGGCTCTGCGCCGGCGTCATGCCCAGCGCGGTGGCGGCCTCGCGCATGCCGCTCGAAACCTCGTCGAGGCCGGTCACGGTGTTGCGCATGATCGGCAGCAGCGAATAGAGCGTCAGCGCGATCAGCGCGGGCAGCGTGCCGATGGCGCCGATCAGCGAGATCAGCACCGCCAGCAGCGCCAGCGAGGGCACGGTCTGCAACAGGCTGGCCGCGCCCAGCACCACGGCGCGCGCGCGCAGGTGCGGAAAGACCCAGATGCCCAGCGGCACCGCGATCAGCATCGCAACGCCGACCGAGACCGCCACCAGCAGCAGGTGCTGGCGCGTCAGGCGGGCCAGGTCGGCGCCGAACAGCTTGGCCGCGAAACCGCGCCCGGCCTCGGTCTTGCCGCCGGCCAGGAAATCGCGCGCGATGCCGTCGAAGGCCACGCCATCGAGCTCGGCACGTGCGTTCATGGCGATCATCGCCTGCTCGTCGATGCGGCCCTGCAGGCCCTGCAACGCCGCCCAGGCCTTGGGCAGGCGCTGCGGCAGGTCGAGCCGGTACAGCAGCACCGCGTCGTAGCGCGGGAAGTAGTTGCGGTCGTCCTGCAGCACGCGCAGGCCGAGGTGCTCGATCTTGGCGTCGGTGGTGTAGATGTCGATCACATCGACCTGCCTGGCACCGAGCGCGTCGTAGGCCAGGCCGTGGTCGAGCCCGGTCGGCCGCTGCGGCAGGGCATAGCTTTGGGCCAGGCCCTGCCAGCCGTCGGCACGGCCGATGAATTCGTTGGACAGGCCGAGCTTGAGCTCGGGGTGGCGCGCCAGGTCGCTCAGCGTGCGGATGCCGCGCTGTTCGGCGTCGGCCGCGCGCATCGCCAGCGCGTAGCCGTCGTTGAAGCCGAGCGGGATCGCCACGCCCAGGCCGAGGGGCGCGAGCTGCCGGTTCATCTCCTCCATCGACATCGTCGGCGCGCCCTTGAGGATTTCCTGCGCGATGGTGCCGGTGTATTCGGCGTACAGGTCGATGCTGCCCGAACGCAGCGCCTCGTAGACGATGGCGGTGTTGCCCAGGCCCTGGTGCAGCACCGGCGGTGTGGACAAGGCTGGCGCGGCGGTCTGCGCCAGCACCTCCGCCAGGATGTAGGACTCGGTGAAGCGCTTGGAGCCGATGCGCAGGCTCTCCTGGGCATGGGCCGGGCCGAGGGGAAGCAGGGCCGCTGCCAGCAGGATCGACCAGGCCAGCAGCGCGCGGCGCAGGGTGCTCGAATGCATCGGGGGCAGTGTATCGAAGCAGCGCGCCGCGCCGTGGCTGGCGCTTGGCTTACAGCCGTTGGTGCCGCTGGCTGATGCGCGTTTGCCGCCCCCTCGGCGACAGTCGGGCATGAACAAGAAAGCCCGCACGAGGAAGGCCGCATCGCCCGAAGCCGCGCCGGCGCCCGCCACCCACCACGGCGAGATGCTGCTGGCCTCGGTGCGCATCGAGAGCTACAGCCTCGAGCTGCGCGACGGGGAGGGCTTCGTGGGCGACCAGGCCAGCCAGACCGCCTTTCGCGAACTGCTCGAAGGCTGGCGTCGGCGCAAGCGCCAGCGCAACGGCAAGGATCCGCTGGGCAAGGTCTCCAGCAAGGACATCGGCAAGAGCGAGCTGGACCTGACGATGCAGGGCAAGGCGGCCTCGGAGGCGACCGACGTGGTGCACGGGGCGATCGAGGAATTTGCGGTGGAACTGGTGCAGGTGATCCGCCGCTATTTGCGCCAGGGCTCGTGGCGCGACGTGCGGCGCATCGTCATCGGCGGCGGCTTTCCCGGCAGCGGCGTGGGCGAGCGCGCGGTGCTGCAGGCCAGCGCCATGCTGCACAACGAGGGCAGCACGGTGGAACTGGCGCGCCTGTGCCACAAGGTGGACGACGGCGGCCTGATCGGCTGGGTGCACCTGGCACCGCCCGAGATGCTGGCGGCGCACGACGCGATCCTGGCGGTCGACATCGGCGGCACCAACGTGCGTTGCGGCATCGTCAAGCCGCGCATCGGCAAGGCGGCCGACCTCTCGCATGCGAAGGTGGTGAAGCGCGTGAAATGGCGCCACGCCGACGACAAGCCCAGCCGCAAGGCGCTGGTGCAGGGCATCGCCGACCACCTGCACGCGCTGATGCGCCACGCCCGCCGCAAGGGGATCGTGCTGGCGCCTTTCGTGGGCGTGGCCTGCCCCGGCCTGATCCGCGCCGACGGCTCGATCGCGCGCGGCGCGCAGAACCTGCCGGGCGACTGGAACAGCGCGCACTTTCACCTGCCGAGCGCGCTGGCGCGGCAACTCGGCCCCGTTGGCGGGCAGGCGCCTGACGTGCGCCTGCACAACGACGCGGTGGTGCAGGGGCTGAGCGAACTGCCCTTCATGCAGGACGTGAAGCACTGGGCCGTGCTGACCATCGGCACCGGGCTGGGCAACGTGAGCTTCAGCAACCGGCGCCGGCGCTGAAGTCGCGCGCTCAGACCTGGTAGGCCACCGTCAGCAGCAGGCCTTCGGCGATATCGCGCCCCAGGCTGGGCTGGCGTGGGCGGTAGGTTTCGCCGGCCGAGGCGGTGGTCTCGATCCAGTGGTTCAGCCAGTCGATCTCGGTGCGGCCATAGAACACCACCATCGCCTCGTGGTTGAGGAAGAGGCTGCGCCCGTCGAGATTGACCGAGCCGCACAGCGCGAGCTCCTCGTCGATCACCACCGCCTTGGCATGTGCCATGAAGGGCAGCAGCCGGAAGATCACGCCGGCGCGCGCCAGGTCGCGCATGGCGCGCATGCGCACGAAGTCGGCCAGGCGGTGGTTGGAGGCGGCCGGCATGGCGATGGTGACCTGCACGCCGCGCCGCGCCGCCAGCCGCAGCGCGTCGCGCAGGCCGTCGCCTGGCACGAAGTAGGGCGTGATCGCCAGGATGCGGTGTTCGGCGCGAAAGCAGGCGTCGATCAGCAGCGCGTGCACGGTGTCTTCGCTCTGGTCCGGCCCGCTCGGCAGGAACTGGGCGAGCCGGCCGTCCTCGACCGGCGCCGCCGGCGCGATGGCGCGCGGCGCCTGGCGCCGCACGGAGATCCAGTCCTCGTCGAACTGGCGCGCCGCGGCGGCCGCCACGCCGCCGTGGATGTCGAAGGACAGGTCGCGCCAGGCGATCGGGTGGCTGTCGTTGCCGGTGAAGTATTCGCCGGCCAGGTTGCGCCCGCCGGACCACAGCCAGCGGTCGTCGGCCAGCGCGATCTTGCGGTGGTTGCGCAGGTTGCGCGGCCCGGTGTTGCGCAGGCTGAAGAGCGGCCGGAACACCGTGACGTGGCCGCCGGCGGCGCGCAGCACGTCGAAATGGCTGCGCGGCAACTGGAAGGCGCCCAGGCCGTCGAGCAGCACCCGCACCTGCACGCCCTGGCGGGCTCGGCGCGCCAGCCGCGCCACCACCTCGTTGCCGAGCGCATCGTCGCCGATCAGGAAGGTGCCGATGTCCAGCCGCTGCTGCGCGCCTTCGATCACGTCCCACAGGGCGTCGCGCGCGGCGTTGCCGTCGGCGTGCATGCGGATGGCGCAGCGGCTGGGCCCGGCAAGGTTGAAGCTCTCCACCAGTTCGGCCGCCCAATGGCCGGCGGGCAGCGTGCGCGGCGGGCGCGCCGTGCCGGCCGGGCGCACCTTGCGCTGGCCGAACAACACGTACATCGGCAGCGCCAGGTAGGGCATGAGGCACATGCCCATCACCCATGCGATGGCGGTGGACGGTGCGCGGTGTTCGTGCCGCGCACGCGTGGTGAGCACGTAGACCAGCAGGGCGAAGGTGACCGCCAGCAGATGCTGGGACGGTGACGGCAGCCAGGCGAGATGGAACAGCGACATCGCGCCATGATGCGTCAAGCCGACGGCAAATCGGCCGTTAACCCGGCATCAGGGCGGCGGTGCATGGCCTGCGGGTTTCCGCAGGCGGATGGCCTCAGGCCGAACCCCAGACCTCTTGCGCGGTCTCCACCACCAGGCGCAGCTTGGCGCGCTGCGCTTCCACCGCGATGTTGTTGCCGTGCACGGTGCTGGAGAAGCCGCATTGCGGCGACAGCGCGAGCTGGTCGAGCGGGGCGTACATGGCGGCGTTCTCGATGCGGCGCTTGAGCTCGTCCTTGTCTTCCATCTCGCCAAACTTGGTGGTCACCAGGCCGAGCACCACGGTCTTGCCCTTGGGCAGGTAGCGCAGCGGCTTGAAGTCGCCCGAGCGCGCGTCGTCGTACTCCATGAAGTAGGCGTCCAGGTCCATTTCCTGGAGCAGCGCCTCGGCCACCGGCTCGTAGTTGCCGGCCGCGGCGTGCGTGCTCTTGAAGTTGCCGCGGCACAGGTGCATGGCCAGCAGCATGCCGGGCGGCTTCTGCGCCACCACCTTGTTGATGAAGGCGGCGTAGCGGTGCGGCAACTCGTTCGGGTCGTCGCCGCGCTTGCGGGCGGCTTCGCGCATGTGCTCGTCGCACAGGTAGGCGAGGTTGGTGTCGTCCATCTGCACGTAGGTGCAGCCGGCCGCGGCGAGCGAGCGCAGTTCGTCGCCGTAGGCCTTGGCCACGTCGTCGTAGAAGCTCGGGTCGAGCTCGGGGTAGGCCTCGCGGCTGATGCCGGCGCGGCCGCCGCGGAAGTGCAGCATGGTGGGCGAGGGGATCGTCACCTTGGGCGTGTGGCCAGGCGCGACCTGGCTCTTGAGGTACTGGAAGTCGGCCAGCTGGATGTTCTTGGCGTGGCGCACCTTGTCGATCACGCGCATCACCGGCGGCGCCAGTTCCTCGCTGCCGTCGGGCTTGCGGATGGTCACCGGAATATCGGTCTCGACGCCGCCGAGCTGCTCGAGGAAGTCGATGTGGAAATAGGTGCGGCGGAACTCGCCGTCGGTGATGCTCTTGAGGCCGATGTCCTGCTGGAACTGGACGATTTCGGTGATCGCCTTGTCCTCGACTTCGCGCAGTTGCTCGGCGGTGATATGGCCTTGCGCCTTCTGCTCGCGTGCATCGAGCAGGTACTTGGGGCGCAGGAAGCTGCCGACGTGGTCGAACCGCGCGGGCAGGGAGACGTGCTGGGACATGGGAGGGAACTCCGTGCAGGCTGGTGGGGAAAAGGAGGCAAATCGTAGCCGGACTGCGAGGCGGTCGGCGGTATACATCGACATGGGTGTTTACCCGTATTTTGCCGCTCCCATCGGAAATTCGCCGAATCTCTGTATACATTCCGTATCCATGCGGGTCTTTTCAGTTCACCTTTCATGAAGCTTTCGGTCGCCATGCGTGCGCTTGCACAGCTTGCACGGGGGCGGCGCGCGCCATGAAGAGCACGTTCTCCGAGCGCGCTGCGCCGGGCTTGCCCGCCTTGCCAGCCGATGCGCTGGCGGCCACGCCGGAACCGGTGGAGCCCGCCAGCTCGGCGGCCGTGAAGGCGCAGCTGCGGCTGCGCGAGAAGATCCTGGCCGGCCAGCTGGCCGGCGGCGCGCGCATCACCGAAGTGGCGATTGCCGAACTGCTCGGCGTCTCGCGCACGCCGGTGCGCAGCGCGCTGATGCGGCTGGAGCAGGAAGGCCTGCTCGACGCCCTGCCCAACGGCGGCTACGCGGTGCGCACCTTCTCCGAGCGCGACGTGGCCGATGCGATCGAGCTGCGCGGCACGCTCGAAGGCCTGGCGGCGCGCATGGCGGCCGAACGCGGGGCCTCGCCGGTGGTGCTGCGCGAGGCGCGCGCCTGCCTGGAGCGCATCGACGAGCTGCTGCGCGAGAGCGCGCTGGACGACGCCGCCTTCACCCGCTACGTGGCCTTCAACGGCCGCTTCCATGCCCTGCTGTCCGAGCTCTCGGGCAGCGAATTGATCGCCCGCCAGCTGGAGCGCGTGACCAGCCTGCCCTTTGCCTCGGCCTCGGGCTTCGTCGTGGTGCAGGCCAATTCGCCGGCCGCGCGCGACATGCTGCTGATCGCGCAGGACCAGCACGTGCAGGTGCTCGAGGCGATCGAGGCACGCGAAGGCTCGCGCGCCGAAGCCCTCATGCGCGAGCACAGCCGCATTGCGCAGCGCAACCTGCGCGACGCCTTGCACGGCGCCCAGGTGCCGCCCTTGCCCGGCGTGCAGTTGATCCGGCGCCGCTCATGAGGCCGGCGCTCGTCCGTTTGCGCGATGATCGCGCACGCCTTATGGCTATCGCGCAACAATGCGCGCCAGCTTTACCTCACTGGGTGAAGGCCTCTCTCTACAACTGTTGCGAAATGTAGAGAATAGGCCCGATTCCGCTTTCAGCCCTCAACAGGAGAACCCCATGAAACGCCGTCACCTCATCCAGGCCGCGAGCCTGACCGCGCTCGCGTTCGCGACGCAGTTCGCCATGGCGCAGGACGCCTTCAAGATCGGCCTGGTGCTGCCCATGACCGGCCAGCAGGCCAGCACCGGCCGCCAGATCGAAGCGGCTGCGCGCCTGTACATGGCGCAGCACGGCGATACCGTGGAAGGCCGCAAGGTCGAGCTGATCGTGAAGGACGACACCAGCCTGCCGGACGTGACCAAGCGCCTGGCGCAGGAACTCATCGTCAACGACAAGGTGAACGTGCTGGCCGGCTTCGGCATCACGCCCTCGGCCATGTCGACCGCGCCGCTGGGCACCCAGTCGAAGACGCCGATGGTGGTGATGGCCGCCGCCACCTCGTCGATCACCGAAGCCTCGCCGTACTTCGTGCGCACCAGCTTCACGCTGCCGCAGGTGTCGGTGGCGATGGGCGACTGGGCGATCAAGAACAACATCAAGTCGGTGGTCTCGCTGGTGGCCGACTACGGCCCGGGCAAGGATGCCGAGAAGTACTTCAACGAGCGCTTCACGGAAAAGGGCGGCAAGGTCATCGAGGAACTGCGCGTGCCGCTGCGCAACCCCGACTTCGCCCCCTTCCTGCAGAAGGTGCGTGACGACAAGCCCGACGCGCTGTTCGTCTTCGTGCCCTCGGGCGCGGGCGCGGCGGTGATGAAGCAGTTCGTCGCGCGCGGCATGGACAAGGCCGGCATCCGCCTGATCGCCACCGGCGACGTGACGGACGACGACCAACTCAACGACATGGGCGACGGCGCGCTGGGCGTGGTCACCTCGCACCACTACTCGGCCGACCACCCCTCGGCGCTGAACAAGAAGTTCGTCGCGGAATTCGAGAAGGCCAACAAGGACATGCGCCCCAACTTCATGGCCGTTGGCGGCTATGACGGCATGCGCGTGATCTACGAAGCGCTCAAGGCGACCAAGGGCAAGGGCACCGGCGACCAGCTGCTGGCCGCCATGAAGGGCCAGAAGTTCGAGAGCCCGCGCGGCGAGGTGTTCATCGATCCGGCCACGCGCGACATCGTGCAGGACGTGTACCTGCGCAAGGTCGAGAAGAAGGACGGTCAGCTCTACAACGTCGAGTTCGACGTGATCAAGGCCGTGAAAGACCCGGGCAAGACCAAGTAATCGCGCCCCTCCGGGCTGCGCGCACGCCTGCTGCGCGCGCCCTTTCCCTTTCGGGCGCGGCGCTTGCGTGCCGTGCCCCGAAAGGACAAGCTTCGTTTCCCATGCTCACCATACTTTTCGACGGCATCGCCTATGGCATGCTGCTTTTCGTGCTTGCGGTCGGGTTGGCCGTGACGCTCGGCTTGATGAACTTCATCAACCTGGCGCACGGTGCCTTTGCCATGGCCGGCGGTTACCTCACCGTCTATGCCATGCGCGACTTCGGCATTCCCTTCCTGGCCTGCCTGCCGCTGGCCTTCATCGTGGTGGCGCTGCTCGGCGCGGTGCTCGAACGCACGCTGTACCGGCCGATGTACGGCAAGCCGCACCTGGACCAGGTGCTGTTCTCCATCGGCCTGGCCTTCATGGCGGTGGCGGCGATCGACTATTTCGTCGGCTCCTCGCAGCAGAACCTGCAGCTGCCCGGCTGGCTGAGCGGACGCACGGAAATCGGCGAGGGCGCCTGGAACCTGGGCATGGGCCACTACCGCATCTTCATCATCGCCGTGTGCGCGCTGCTCACGGTGGTGCTGCAGCTGATCCTCACCCGCACCCGCTTCGGCAGCCGCCTGCGCGCGGCGGTGGACGACCCGCGCGTCGCCGCGGGCCTGGGCATCAACGTCAACATCGTGTTCCTGCTGACCTTCGCGGTCGGCTCGGGGCTGGCCGGGCTGGGCGGCGCACTGGGCGCCGAATTCCTCGGCATGGACCCGACCTTCCCGCTGAAATACATGATCTATTTCCTGATCGTGGTCTCGGTCGGCGGCACCTCCTCCATCACCGGCCCGCTGCTGGCGGCCCTGTTGCTGGGCATCGCCGACGTGGCCGGCAAGTACTACATCCCGAAGATGGGTGCCTTTACCGTTTACCTCCTGATGATCGTGATCCTGATGTGGCGCCCGCAGGGCCTGTTTACGCGCAAGGGGGCCAAGTGATGGCGCCGTTCCAGACCCAACTGCTGCGCGCCGCGCGCTGGCGCCCCTGGGAATTCGTGCTGTGGGCGGTGGCCTTCGCGCTGCCGTACTTCATGCCCTCGCACGCGCTGCTGATCAACGAGATTGCCATCGTCGCGCTGTTCGCGATGTCGCTCGACCTGATCCTGGGCTACACCGGCATCGTCTCGCTGGGCCATGCCGCCTTCTTCGGCTTCGGCGCCTACGCCGCGGCGCTGTTCGCCAAGCTGGTGATGCCGGACCCGATCGTCGGCCTGCTGTTCGCCATCGCGGTGACGGGCCTCCTCGGCGCGGTCGCCAGCGTCACCATCCTGCGCGGCACCGACCTCACGCGGCTGATGGTCACGCTCGGCACGGCGCTGCTGCTGCTGGAACTGGCCAACAAGCTCGACTGGCTGACCGGCGGCGCCGACGGCCTGCAGGGCGTGGTGATGGGCCCGGTGCTGGGCCTGTTCGACTTCGACATGTTCGGGCGCGTTTCGGCCTGGTATTCGATGGGCGTGATGCTGGTGCTGTTCCTGTTCATGCGCCGGCTGGTGCATTCGCCTTTTGGAGCCACGCTCAAGGCGATCCGCGACAACCGGCTGCGCGCCATGGCCATCGGCATCCCGGTGGTCTCGCGCCTGGCCGTGATCTACACCATCGCCGCGGCGGTGGCCGGCGGCGCCGGCGCGCTGCTCTCGCAGACCAGCGGCTTCGCCTCGCTCGACGTGCTGGCCTTCGACCGCTCGGCCGACGTGATGCTGATGCTGGTGATCGGCGGCGTGGGCTGGCTGTATGGCGGCGTCACCGGCGCCATCGTCTTCAAGCTGCTGCAGAACTACCTGTCGACGGTGACGCCGCAGTACTGGATGTTCTGGATCGGCCTGATCCTGGTGCTGCTGGTGCTGCTCGGGCGTGATCGCCTGCTGCACCCGTGGCGCCTGCTGACCGGCCGCGCCGGCAAGGGAGCCCAGGCATGAACGCCGCGACGAACAACGCGCCGGCCGGCGCGCCCGTGTTGTCGGCCAAGGGCCTGGTGATGCGCTTCGGCGGCATCACCGCCACCAACAACGTCTCGCTCGACCTGCGGCCCGGCGCGCGCCACGCGCTGATCGGCCCCAACGGCGCCGGCAAGACCACGCTGATCAACCTGCTCACCGGCGTGCTGACGCCGACCGAGGGCCGGATCGAACTGCTTGGCCAGGACATCACCACGCTGGCGCCGCACAAGCGCGTGGCGCGCGGCCTGGTGCGCACCTTCCAGATCAACCAGCTGTTCGATTCCATGACGCCGCTGGAGACGCTGGCGCTGGTGGTCTCGCAGCACCAGGGGCTGGGCACGCAGTGGTGGAAGCCGCTGGGCAGCAGCGCCGCCGTGACGCAGCGCGCCGGCGAACTGCTGGAGCATTTCCGCCTGGCCGAAGTCGCCTCGGTGCAGACGCGCCACCTGGCCTACGGCAAGCGGCGCCTGCTGGAAATCGCCATCGCGCTGGCCTGCGAGCCGCGCGTGCTGCTGCTGGACGAACCGGTGGCCGGCGTGCCGGCCGGCGAGCGCGAAGAACTCCTGCAGACCGTGGCGGCCTTGCCCAAGGACGTCTCGGTGCTGCTGATCGAACACGACATGGACCTTGTTTTCAGTTTTGCCGACCGCATGACGGTGCTGGTCAACGGCACCCTTCTCACCGAGGGCGACCCCGACACCATCGCCAACGACCCGCGCGTGAAGGAGGTCTACCTCGGCCACGGCGAGCAGAGCCAGGAGGTGGCCCATGGCTGAGCTGCTGCGCATCGAGAAACTCAGCGCCGGCTACGGCGAGGCGGTGGTGCTCAACGACATCAGCCTGTCGCTCGGCGAAGGCCGCACGCTGGCCTTGCTGGGCCGCAACGGCACCGGCAAGACCACGCTGATCAACACCCTGGCCGGCGCCACGCGCCTGCACGGCGGCAGCATCACGCTGGGTGGCGTGGCCCTGCAGAAACTGGCGCCGCACCTGCGCGCCGCCGCCGGCATCGGCTGGGTGCCGCAGGAGCGCAACATCTTCAAGTCGCTCACGGTGCACGAGAACCTGAGCGCGGTGGAGCGCAGCGGCCAATGGAATGCGCAGCGCGTCTACGAGATGTTCCCGCGCCTGGCCGAGCGCAAGGGCAACCTGGGCACGCAACTGTCGGGCGGCGAGCAGCAGATGCTGGCGGTCGGCCGCGCGCTGGTGGTCAACCCCAAGCTGCTGCTGCTGGACGAGCCGCTGGAAGGGCTGGCGCCGATCATCGTGGAAGAACTGCTGCGCGCCATCCGCCGCATCACGCGCGAGGAAGGGCTGGCGGCGATCATCGTCGAGCAGCACCCGCAGGCGATCCTGGCGATCTCCGACGAAGCGGTGGTGCTCGACCACGGCACCGTGGTGCACGCCGACAGCGCTGCGGCACTGCGTGCGCAGCCGGAAGTGCTGGAGCGGCTGCTGGGCGTGAAGCGCTGAGGTCCTTGGCGCCAGCGCCGCCGCGCCTCAATGCGCGTGCTCGATCAGGCGTCCGATCTCGGGCCAGCGCCGATGCAGCCAGAGCCACGCCATGAGGCCGATCGCCAGCATGGCGATCGACATCACTGCCAGCGCCGGTGCGGAATGCATCACCAGCGGCGCGATGGCGCCAGCCACCACGCCGTTGGCGGTGGAGGCGATCACCGCCTGCAGCGATGACGCCATGCCGCGCCGCGTGGGGTGCAGGTCGATCACGAGCAGCGTCACGGAGGGCACCATCAGCGCCCAGCCGAAGGCGAAGATCGCGATCGGGATCAGCGCCAGCACCGGGCCGGGGCTGGTGGCGAGGTTGAGCGCGACGTTGGCCAGCGAGGTCAGCGTCATGATCAGGAAGCCGTCGCGGATCTGCCGCTTGGGCGTGACCTTGCCGGCGTTGCGCCCGCTGACCCAGGCGCCCAGCATGATGCCGCCGATGACCAGCAGGAAGAACCAGAAGAACTGGGTCGGCGCCAGCTGCAGGTGGTTGCCCAGGAAGGCGGGCGCCGACAGCACGTACAGGAACATGCCGTTGAAGGGCACGCCGCTGGCCAGCGCCAGCAGCAGGAAGCGCGGGTCGGAGCACATCTGCCAGTAGCCGCGCATCAGGCTGCGCGGATGGAAGGGCTGGCGCTGGCTGCGGTGCAGCGTCTCGGGCAGCAGCCGCCAGTTGGCGACGAACAGGAACACGCCGACACCGACCAGGAACCAGAAGATGCTGTGCCAGCCGAAGTGCACGAACAGCACGCCGCCCAGCATGGGGGCGATGGCCGGTGCGATGCCGAAATAGATGGTGATCTGGCTCATCACCTTCTGCGCCTCGGCCGGGTGGAACATGTCGCGCACCACGGCGCGCGAGACCACGATGCCGGCACCCGTGGACAAACCCTGCAGCGCGCGGAAGAACACCAGCTGGCCGATGGTCTGCGACAGCGCGCAGCCCAGCGAGGCCAGCGTGAACATGCCCAGCCCGATCAGCACCACCGGGCGGCGCCCGAAGCTGTCCGACAGCGCGCCGTGGAACAGGTTCATGAAGGCAAAGCCGAACAGGTAGGCCGACAGCGTCTGCTGCATCTCCACCGGCGAGGCGCCCAGCGAGGCGGCAATGCCCGAGAAGGCCGGGATGAAGGTGTCGATGGAGAAGGGCCCGAGCATGCCCAGCAGCGCCAGCAGCACGGCCAGGGCCCAGCGGGGGGCCTTCCAGATGGTTGCGGCTTCGGGGTTCATGGATGCAGGAGTTGGTTCAAAGGATGGGTGGCCAAAGAAAAAGCGCCCGGCGAGTTTCGCACGGGCGCTTGCTGCGCGACGCTGGGCGCGCTTACAGCGTATCGATGAAGCTGCGCAGCTTGTCCGAACGGGAAGGGTGCTTGAGCTTGCGCAGCGCCTTGGCTTCGATCTGGCGGATGCGCTCACGCGTCACGTCGAACTGCTTGCCGACTTCTTCCAGCGTGTGGTCGGTCGACATCTCGATGCCGAAGCGCATGCGCAGCACCTTGGCTTCGCGCGGGGTGAGCGAATCGAGGATGTCCTTGACCACGTCGCGCAGGCCGGCCTGCATGGCCGCCTCGATCGGCGCGGTGTTGGCGCTGTCCTCGATGAAGTCGCCCAGGTGCGAATCGTCGTCGTCGCCGATCGGCGTTTCCATGGAGATCGGCTCCTTGGCGATCTTCATGATCTTGCGGATCTTGTCCTCGGGAATCTCCATCTTGGCTGCCAGGATGCCGGCGTCCGGCTCGAAGCCGAATTCCTGCAAGTGCTGGCGCGAGATGCGGTTCATCTTGTTGATCGTCTCGATCATGTGCACCGGGATGCGGATGGTGCGTGCCTGGTCGGCGATCGAGCGCGTGATGGCCTGGCGGATCCACCACGTGGCGTAGGTCGAGAACTTGTAGCCGCGACGGTATTCGAACTTGTCGACCGCCTTCATCAGGCCGATGTTGCCTTCCTGGATCAGGTCGAGGAACTGCAGGCCGCGGTTGGTGTACTTCTTGGCGATGGAAATCACCAGGCGCAGGTTGGCCTCGATCATTTCCTTCTTGGCATCGCGCGACGAGGCCTCGCCCTGGTTCATGCGCTTGTTGATGTCCTTGAGCTCGGCCAGCGGCACCACCACGCGCGACTGGATCTCGGCCAGTTTCTGCTGCAGTTCCTGCACCGGCGGGATGTTGCGCTCGAGCACGGCGCTCCACGGCTTGCCGGCGGCGGCCTGCTTTTCCACCCATTTCTGGTTGAGCAGGTTGGAGGCGACCTTGTTGCCGTTCTTGTCCAGGCCGGAGAAGTCGCGGATGAAGTCGTCTTGAGGGAAGCCGCACTTGTCGACGATGATGCGGCGCAGCTCGCGCTCCTTCTTGCGCACGTCGTCGACCTGGGTGCGCAGCATGTCGCTGAGCTTCTCGATGGTCTTGGCGGTGAAGCGGATCGTCATCACCTCTTCGGACAGCGCCTTCTGCGCCTTCACGTAGGCCGGCGTGCCGTAGCCTTCCTTGTCGTAGATCTTGTGGATCTTTTCGAACATGGAGGCCATGCGGTCGAAGCGGTCCAGCGCATCGCGCTTGAGCTCTTCCAGCTTCTTGGTCAGCGCCTTGGAGCCGCCGTTGCCGTCGTCGTCGTCGTCTTCGTCGAACTCGTCGAAGTCTTCCTCGGCCACGTAGTCGTCGGCTTCATTGGGGTTGGAGAAGCCATCGACCACGGTCGAGATGACGACCTTGCCCTCGCGGATTTCCTCGCCCATGCGCAGGATCTCGGCAATGGTCGCGGGGGAAGCCGAGATGGCTTCCATCATGTCCATCAGGCCGCCTTCGATGCGCTTGGCGATCTCGATTTCGCCTTCGCGCGTGAGCAGTTCCACCGTGCCCATCTCGCGCATGTACATGCGCACCGGGTCGGTGGTGCGGCCGAATTCGCTGTCGACGGTGGACAGCGCGGCTTCGGCCGCTTCTTCGGCTTCTTCCTCGGTCGAGCCGGTCGGCGCGTTGTCGGTGATGATCAGCGACTCGGCGTCGGGCGTCTGCTCGTACACCGACACGCCCAGGTCGTTCAGCGTGGCGATCACCACTTCCAGCGTTTCGGCGTCGACCAGCTTGTCGGGCAGGTGGTCGGAGATTTCGCCGTGCGTCAGGTAGCCGCGCGTCTTGCCCAGCTTGATCAGTGCCTTCAGGCGGCTGCGGCGCTTGGCCAGGTCTTCTTCCGACAGGACGGTTTCGTCCAGCCCGAATTCCTTCATCAAGGCGCGTTCCTTCGCCTTGCTGATCTTCATGCGCAGCGGCTTGACCTTCTCGACGGTCTCCGTCGCCGCCGGTTCGTCGCCCGCCAGGTCGTCCTCGATGTCCGACAGATCGATGTCGCTGGCTTCGGCGTCCTTGGCCTTGGGCTTGCGGCCGCGCTTGGCGCCGGTGGCGGGCGCTGCGGCGCCCGCCGCCTTGGGCGGACGGCCCACCTTGCGGGCCGGTGCGGCGGCAACGGCAGGGGCCGCGGCGGCCTTGGCGGCGGTCTTTTTCGGTTCGTCGGCGGTCTTGGTCGGGGTCGTGGTCACTGTCTTGGCTTTCGTGGCGGTGTGCGCCCGCGAGGCGGCACCCGTCTTGGTGGCCGCCTTGGCGACGGCCTTCAATGGTTTAACCGCGACGGTCTTGGGGGCGGAAACGGCAGGCTTCTTTGAACTGGGCATACGACCTCGGACAACAAGAATGGACAAGCGGAATCTCAGGCGCCACAAACCCGGCGCGGGCATACAGGGGACTGGAGGATGAACATCCTCGTCAAGCGTCCTTCACGGCAAGATGTCGGGCGAACATTTGGTGTGCAGTCCTTGCGGTTGAATGGCCCTTGTCCCGTCTTGGGAGTGCATTGCGCTATGGGGGCCGGCCCGGAGGTGCTGCTGTCGCTCTTGCCGTACGAGCAGGGTTAACTGCTCGCATAGCCTTACATTATAGCGCGCGGTGGCTTTTTCAAGCCAGCTGGGTGCCAGAAATGGCGTATCAGAAGGTTTTTCGCGTGTCCAGCCGCAGCTGCAAGCTGCGCCGGCGGGTTTCCAGCGCCCGATAGCGCTCGGGCGCGGCGGGGTCGCTGCCGAAGCTGCCGGCGGTTTCCGTCAGCTGGGCACCGATGCGCTCGATCAGCATGCGGTCGAGCACGTTGTTCAGTTCCTTGCCGGCGTCGGCCGCCTGCTGCTCGCCTTCGGCCGCCATGTCGCCCACCGGGGCGCCGTCCGGCCCGGTCATGATGCGCAGCGCCAGCGCCTCGTGCGGCGTCTCGCGCAATCCTTCGCGCAGCGCCGCCCAGGGCAGCACGCCGTGTTCGTGGCACTGGCTGTCGAGCCAGCGGAACAGGTCGCCGTGCGCACCAGGCAGGTCGCACAGGATGGCGTGCAGCTCCTGCGACAGGCTTTCCCACTGCGCCATGTTGGAGAGCAGCAGCCGCGCCGCCACGTCGGGCCGGCTCGGCGGGGTGATGCGCCCGCGCGGGATGGGCGGCGCGCCACGCCGGTTGCCGCGTTCGCCGCCGTAGCGCTCGCGGCTCCACTTGGGGCGGCCTTCGCCGTCCGGCGCCCACTCGCGCTGCGCGGGCGGGCCATCGGGCTCGGGGCGGTGGGCGCGGGGCGCGCTGCTGGCGTCCCACAGTTGCGCCAGCTCCTTCGCGTCCAGGTGCACCAGCGTGGCGATCTCGCCAAGCAGCTGGCGCTTGAGCGCGCCTTCGGGCAAGGCGCTCCACATCGGGCGCACGTTGCTGCTGAGGTGGGCCCGGCCTTCCGCGCTGGCCAGGTCGCAGCCCTCGCTCGCGCTGTCGAGCATGAAGCGGCTCAGCGGCGTGGCCTCGCCGACGAAGCGGGCGAAGGCGTCGGCGCCGTTCGCGCGGATGAAGCTGTCGGGGTCGTGCTCGGCGGGCAGAAAGAGGAACTTGATGCTGCGCGTGTCGGTGGCGTAGGGCAGGGCGCCGTCGAGCGCCTTGCGCGCCGCGCGGCGGCCGGCGGCATCGCCGTCGAAGCTGAACACCACCGCATCGGTGAAGCGGAACAGCTTCTGCACGTGCTCGGTGGTGCAGGCGGTGCCCAGGGTCGCCACCGCGTTGGGAAAGCCCAGCTGGGCCAGCGCCACCACGTCCATGTAGCCCTCGGTCACCAGCGCGTAGCCGTGCTCGCGCAGCGCGGTGCGGGCCTCGAACAGGCCGTACAGCTCGCGGCCCTTGCTGAACACCGGGGTTTCGGGCGAATTCAGGTATTTGGGCTTCTCGTCGCCCAGCACGCGCCCGCCGAAGCCGATGCATTCGCCCTTGACGTTGCGGATCGGGAACATCACGCGGTCGCGGAAGCGGTCGTAGCGCTTGTCCTCGTCGTCTTCGCCGGTGATCACCAGCCCGCTCTCGACCAGCAGCGGGTCGTCGTATTCGGGGAACACGCTGGCCAGCGAGCGCCAGCCCTCGGGCGCATAGCCCAGGCCGAAGCGCTTGGCGACTTCGCCGGACACGCCGCGGCCCTTGAAATAGTCCACCGCGCGCGGCGACAGGCGCAGCTGCTTGCGGTAGGCCTCGCCCGCCTTTTCCAGCACGTCCGACAGGGTGGCCTGCTTCTGGCGCTGGGTGGCGGCGCGGGCACGCTCCTCGGGCGAGGCGTCGTCTTCGGGCACCTGCAGGCCGTACTGGCCGGCCAGGTCGTGCACCGCATCGACGAAACCCATGCCGGCATGCTCCATCAGGAAACCGATGGCGTTGCCGTGCACGCCGCAGCCGAAGCAGTGATAGAACTGCTTGGTCGGGCTGACCGAGAAGGAAGGGGACTTCTCGCCGTGAAAGGGGCACAGCCCCATGTAGTTGGCGCCCGCTTTCTTGAGCTGCACGTGGCGCCCGACGATCTCCACCACGTCGGCGCGGGCGATCAGTTCCTGGATGAAGGCGGCGGGGATGGTCATGGCTGCGAGAGCGCCAAATGATACGCAAGGCCCGCCAACCGGCGCCGGCGGCGGGCCTTTGCGGCACCGGCGCCGGCGTGGCAGGGGCTCAGCGCGGCGCCAGGCGGATCGCGCCGTCCAGGCGGATCACCTCGCCATTGAGCATGTCGTTCTCGATGATGTGGCGCGCCAGCTTGGCGTAGTCCTCGGGCGTGCCCAGGCGCGAGGGGAAGGGCACGTTGGCGGCCAGCGCGTCCTGCACCTCCTGCGGCATGCCGAACAGCATCGGCGTGCCGAAGATGCCGGGGGCGATGGTCATGTTGCGGATGCCGTTGCGCGCCAGGTCGCGCGCGATCGGCAGCGTCATGCCGACCACGCCGCCCTTGGAGGCGCTGTAGGCGGCCTGGCCGATCTGGCCGTCGTAGGCCGCGACCGAGGCGGTGGAGATCAGCACGCCGCGCTCGCCGGTGGCTTCCGGCTCGTTCTTGCTCATGGCCTCGGCGGCCAGGCGGATCATGTTGAAGCTGCCGATCAGGTTGACCGTGACGGTCTTGCTGAACACCGCCAGCGCGTGCGCGCCGTTCTTGCCGACGGTCTTTTCCGCCGGGGCGATGCCCGCGCAGTTGACCAGGCCCATCAGCTTGCCCAGCTTCACGGCGGCCGCCACCACGGCCTGGCCGTCAGCTTCCTGGCTGACGTCGCACTTCACGAACACGCCGCCGATGGCCTTTGCCACCGCCTCGCCCTTGTCGGCCTGCATGTCGGCCACCACCACCTTGCCGCCGTTGGCGGCCAGCATGCGTGCCGTGCCTTCGCCCAGGCCCGAGGCGCCGCCCGTGACGATGAAAACCTTGCCTTCGATCTGCATTGCGTATCTCCTTGTCGATGAATCGCCCGGATCATAGAGCGCGACAAAAAAAAGGCCCCGACTTGCGACGGGGCCTGAATTGGATCCGTGAGGACCCAAGGAGACAACTTGGCCCGCCGGTGCGGCGGGACTTGAAAGGGCTTAGCGCTTGCGCGAAGCGGTCTGGGCCGTGGTCTTGGCGGCGTTGACGGCGGTGGTCGAGACGGCGTTGAAGTTGGCTTCGGCCATGTCGCCGGCTTGCTTCACGGCCTTTTGCACCGATTCGAAGGCGTTGTTGGCGGCAGCCACGGCGCTCTTGAGCACGGCGACGGCGGTTTCCGAACCGGCCGGTGCGTTCTTCGAGGCGCTGTCGACCAGGCCAACGATGGTTTGCTGTGCTTCGGCAGCCTTGGCTTCGAAAGCCTTGCCGAATTCGCTGCCCGTGCCTTGGGCGATTTCATACAGGTGACGGCTGTACGAAGCGGTCTTTTCAGCCAGCGGCTGGAACAGGCTGGCTTGCAGCGCGATCAGTTCCTGCGCGTCCTTGACGCTCAGCATCGCCTGGGCAGTGCCAGCGGCTTCGGTCAGGGCAGCCTTGGAGGCGGTGACGTTCAGTTCGACCAGCTTTTCAACGCCTTCGAAGGCCTTGGTGGTCAGGCCGAACAGGGTTTCGATGTTGGCTTTTTGAGCGGCGATGATTTGGTCAGCGGTGAGTGCCATGAGAGAGCTCCAGTAGGTTGAATGAATGCGTCAGTAAACGGTCTCTTTACGCTGCCCCTCCCGTATGTTGCGGTGCAGCATGGCCTCAAGTATACGGAGCTGAACGCGCTCGACAAGGGGTTTTTGCTGCAGCGCAGCATTCTAGGGAGGCGCTTCTAAAACCCGCGCTGGCAGAATTCGCGCGCATGAGCGCTCCCACCAAGTCCCCGCCGCCCGTGCGCCGCCCGCGCAGTGCCTACCGCGTGTTCCGCCCGATCCAGACCCGCTGGGCCGACAACGACCTGTACGGGCACGTCAACAACGTCGTGTACTACGGCTGGTTCGACACGGCGGTCAACGCACTGCTGATCGAGCGCGGCGCGCTCGACATCCACGGCGGGCAGACGGTGGGCTTCGTGGTCGAGACCCAATGCAACTACTTCGCCCCGCTGGCGTTCCCGCAGGCGGTGGAGATCGGCATCCGGGTGGCGCACGCCGGTACTTCCAGCGTGCGCTATGAACTGGGCGTGTTCGCCCAGGGCGAGGACGCCTGCGCCGCCCAGGCGCATTTCGTCCACGTGTACGTCGACCGGGCGAGCCAGCGCCCGGTGAAGCTGCCCGCTGCGCTGCAGGCGGTGGTCGACGAACTGCGCGCTTGAAGAAGGCCCGCGCTTACTTCATCGCGCTGATGTCGGCCTTGCCGCGCGCCTGATCGGCTTCGGCCTGCTTCATGCAGGCGTTCTTCTGTTCGCCGGCCTGGTCGTCGCATTTTTCCTTGGCGACCTCGTAGGCGGTGTCGACCTTCGCCTCGGCCAGCTTGCGCGCGTTCGAATCGCTGGGCTTGAAAGCCTGCTCGAGTTCGGCCCGGCCGACCTTGTAGCGCGCCTGCGCCTCCTTCTCGCAGACGTCCTCGGCGTTGTCCTTGAGCGTGTCGCAACGGGTCTTGTCGACCTTGTGGTCGGCCTCGATGCGCTCCTTGGCGATGGTGTATTCATCGGGCGTCATGGCGCTGGCCTGCGCGGCCATGAAGCAGGCGGCGAGGGCCAGCAGGGGCAGGGTTTTTTTCATTGTTGATCTCCTTGGCATGTCGCTCCGCAAAGGGCGCGGGAAACGGAAGCGGGGCCGAAGCCCCGCCGATTCGAAAGCAGCCTCAGGCCTTCTCGTAGAAGACGTCCGGGTTGCGGGCCTCCCAGTCCTTGACCTGTTTCTCGGCTTCGTCGCGACTGATGCCGTGGCGCTCCTGGATGCGGCCCAGCAGCTGGTCGCGCTTGCCGGCAATGACGTCGAAGTCGTCGTCGGTGAGTTTGCCCCATTGCTCCTTGACCTTGCCCTTGAGCTGTTTCCAGTTGCCTTCTGCAATGTCCTTGTTCATACGATCTCTCCTGGGTTGGGTGGACCGGACGGCATGGATTGCCGGCCTGGAGAAACTGTAGATTTGGATCGCTGCCGCGGCCGGTAGGACGCCCGGGCTGGCCCCGGTAGGCTGGCGCCGACGCGGACCGTGATAATCGACCGTACGCCCAAGAGAGACTGCGCGCCGAACCATGATCATTCAAAGCCTGCTCGATACCGACCTCTACAAGTTCACCATGATGCAGGTGGTGCTGCACCACTTCCCCGGGGCGCGTGTCGAATACCGCTTCAAGTGCCGCAACCCGGGTGTCGACCTGGCGCAGTTCGCCGGCCAGATCCGCGACGAGGTGCGCGGCCTGTGCTCCCTGCAGTTCAAGGACGCCGAGCTGGCCTACCTGCGCTCGATGCGCTTCATCAAGAGCGACTTCATCGACTTCCTGGGCCTGTTCCGGCTCAACGAGAAGTACATCAAGATCATCCCGCGCGCCGGCGGCGAACTCGAGATCCGCATCGAAGGGCCGTGGCTGCACACCATCCTGTTCGAGATCCCGGTGCTGGCGATCGTCAACGAGGTCTATTTCCGCAACACCCAGCCGCGGCCCGACCTGGCCGAAGGGCGCCGCCGGCTCGACACCAAGATCGGCCAGCTGCAGGGCGATGGCCTGATGGACCTGAAGATCGCCGACTACGGCACGCGCCGGCGCTTCTCCAAGGAATGGCACGAAGAGGTGTTGCGCACCCTCACCGCGCGCCTGGGCGCCGTGCTGCCGCCCACGCAGGCCGCGCCGGCGCCCCACACCGCCGCGCGGCCGCCGCAGCTGGCCGGCACCAGCAACGTGCTGTTCGCCATGAAGCTGGGCCTGATTCCGCTGGGCACCATGGCGCACGAGTACCTGCAGGCCTGCCAGGCGCTGGGCCCGCGGCTGCGCGACAGCCAGGTCTTCGGCTTCGAGAGCTGGGCGCGCGAATACCGCGGCGACCTGGGCATTGCGCTGTCCGACGTGTACGGCATGACGGCCTTCCTGCGCGACTTCGACATGTACTTCTGCAAGCTGTTCGACGGTGCCCGCCACGACAGTGGCGATCCGTTCCAGTGGGGCGAGCGCATGCTGGCGCACTACGCCGACAACCGGGTCGACCCGCGCACCAAGACGCTGATCTTCAGCGACGGGCTGACCATGCCGCGTACCATCGAGCTCTATCAGCGTTTTCGCGGGCGCTGCCAACTGGCCTTCGGCATCGGCACCAATCTCACCAACGACCTGGGCTACGAGCCGCTGCAGATCGTCATCAAGATGGTCCGCTGCAACGACCAGCCGGTGGCCAAGCTCTCCGACACACCCTCCAAGAACATGTGCGAAGACGAGCGTTACCTCGCCTATCTGCGCCAGGTGTTCGACATCGCGCAACCCAACTAGAACTCAGAACTCGAAGGACTCAGGAACAATGGATGGTGCAAGCCTGTCGCCGCTGTGGGGCGTTCCCTTTGCCGGATTGCTGCTCTCGATCGCCCTCATGCCGCTGCTGGCGCCCAGTTTCTGGCATCACCATTACGGCAAGGTGGCGGCCGGCTGGGCCCTGATCTTCCTGGTGCCCTTCGCGCTGGGCCATGCGGCCTCGACCACCGTGCACGAGCTGTCGCACGTGCTGCTGGCCGAGTACCTGCCCTTCATCATCCTGCTCACGGCGCTGTTCACGGTGGCCGGCGGCATCCACATCCGCGGCAACCTGCACGGCAGCCCGGCCCTCAACGTGACCATCCTGGCCATCGGCTCGGCGCTGGCCTCGCTGATGGGCACCACCGGCGCTTCGATGCTGTTGATCCGCCCGCTGATCCGCGCCAACGACAACCGCCCGCACAAGGCACACGTGGTGGTGTTCTTCATCTTCGCGGTGTCCAACGTGGGCGGCTCGCTCACGCCGCTGGGTGATCCGCCGCTGTTCCTCGGCTTTCTCAAGGGCGTGAGCTTCAGCTGGACGCTGCTCAACATCCTGCCGGAAACGCTGCTGGTGATCGCCGTGCTGCTGGGCCTGTTCTGGCTGATCGACAGCTACTTCTACCGCAAGGAAGGCGTGGTGCGCACCGACCCGACGCCCGACACGCGCGGCATCGGCTTCGACGGCGCCGGCAACTTCTTCCTGCTGGTGGCGGTGGTGGCGCTGGTGCTGCTGAGCGGCCTGTGGAAATCCGGCGTGACCTTCCACGTGGCGGGCACGCCGATCGAGCTGCAAAGCGCGGTGCGCGACATCGGCCTGGTGGTGGTGATCTTCATCTCGCTGTGGATGACGCCTTCCAAGGTGCACGAGGCCAACCAGTTCGCCTGGGGCCCGATGGCCGAGGTGGCCAAGCTGTTCGCCGGCATCTTCCTGACCATCCTGCCGGTCATCGCGATGCTCAAGGCCGGTGCCGACGGCCCCTTCGGCGCCGTCGTGCGCGCCGTCACGCAACCCGACGGCGAGCCCAATCCGGCGATGTACTTCTGGGCCACCGGCCTGTTGAGTTCCTTCCTGGACAACGCGCCGACCTACCTGGTCTTCTTCAACACCGCCGGCGGCGATGCCGCCACGCTCATGACCACCCACGCCGCCACGCTGTCGGCCATTTCGGCGGGCGCCGTGTTCATGGGCGCCAACACCTACATCGGCAATGCGCCCAACCTGATGGTCAAGGCCATTGCCGAAGACCGCGGCGTGCGCATGCCCAGCTTCTTCGGCTACATGCTGTGGTCCGGCGCCATCCTGGTGCCGATGTTCATCATCCTGACCTTCATCTTCTACCGCTAGGGCCGGTTCACACTATTTACGGAGTCGCGAAGCTATGCCAAAGCGAACAAATCAAGGCGCACGACGCCGCGTGTGCGTTGGCACACGCAAGGAGTGCAACGCGGAGTTGGCCGCTTTGGCACAGCTTCCCGAAGGGTTGCCCGGCAAAAGGGCCGTCTGCTGCGTTGCCCGCGCTTGCAAGGCTTCAGCCTTGCGGCGCACGGGCGCCTTGCATCCAGCCCTTTTGCCGGGCAACGCGATCTCCGTAAATAGTGTGAACAGGCCCTAAACCATGACCCGACCCCAAGTCCTCGTCGCCCGCGCCGTGTTCCCCGAGATCATCGAGCGCCTGTCGCAGCATTTCGACGTCGAAACCAACCAGGCCGACGAGGCCTGGAGCAAGGCCGACTTCATCGCCCGCCTGCAAGGCAAGCAGGGCGTCTTCACCACCGGCAGCGAGCGCATCGACGCCGAGCTGCTGGCCGCCTGCCCGCAGCTGCGCATCTGCGCCAACATGGCGGTGGGCTACAACAACTTCGACGTCGAGGCCATGACGGCGCACGGCGTGCTCGGCACCAACGCGCCCGACGTGCTGACCGAGACCACCGCTGACTTCGGCTTCGCGCTGCTCATGGCCACCGCCCGGCGCATGGCCGAGAGCGAGCATTTCCTGCGCCGCGGCGAGTGGACCAAGTGGAGCTTCGACATGTTCGCCGGCTCGGACATCCACGGCAGCACGCTGGGCATCGTCGGCATGGGCCGCATCGGGCAGGGCATTGCCCGGCGCGGCGCGCACGGCTTCGGCATGAAGGTGATCTACCACAACCGTTCGCGTCTCGATGCTTCGCTGGAAGCGCAATGCAAGGCCAGCTACGTGAGCAAGGAAGAACTGCTGCGCAGCGCCGACCACGTGGTGCTGGTGGTGCCCTACAGTCCGGCCTCGCACCACACCATCGGTGCGGCCGAACTGGCGCTCATGAAGCCGACCGCCACGCTGGTCAACATCGCGCGCGGCGGCATCGTCGACGACGCGGCGCTGGCCAAGGCGCTGCGCGAGAAGACCATCGCCGCCGCCGGGCTGGACGTGTTCGAGGGCGAACCCAAGGTGCATCCCGAGCTGCTGACGGTGCCCAACGTGGTGCTGACGCCGCACATTGCCAGCGCCACCATCCCGACGCGCATGGCGATGGCCGGCCTGGCCGCCGACAACCTGATCGCCGTGCTGTCCGGCCAGGCGCCGCTGACGCCGGTGAACCCCGGCGTGGTCGCCAAGCACTGACGGACGAAGCACCTTGGAACTCTGGATCCTGCTGGGCCTGGCGGCCCTGAACCTGTTGCTGGTGCTGTGGCTGATGCTGCGCAAGCCGGCCGACCCCGATTTCTCGCCCCTGCTGGCGCAGATTCATGCCGACAACGAAAGCACGGCGCGCGAGCTGCGCCACGAACTGAGCGACACCGCGCGCAGCGCGCGCCAGGAAAGCGCGCAGGCCTTCGCCACCTTCCAGCAAGGCCTGCTGCAGCAGGGCGCCGAAACCACGCGCACCCAGAACGCACAGATCGACACGCTGGCGCAGCAGCTGGGCGTGCTGCAGACCACGCTGGCGAAGACGCTCAACGCCCAGCTGGAGGGGCTGACCGAATCCAACCTGCGGCGCCTGGCCGAAGTGCGCGCCACCATGGAAAGCCAGCTCGGCCACCTGCAGCAGACGCATGCGGCCAAGCTGGAAGAGGTGACGCAGTCGACCCAGGCCGCGCGCAAGGAACAGGGCGAGGGCTTGGCCAACTTCCAGGCCGCGCTGGTGCACCAGGGCGCCGAGGCAGCGCGCACGCAGACCGCGCAACTGGACAACTTCGCCAAGCAGATCGACGTGCTGCGCCAGTCGCTGGCCGAGACCCTCAACACCCAGCTCGTCGGCCTCTCGGAAACCAACGCGCGCCGCATGGCCGAGGTGCGCAGCACCATGGAAACGCAGCTGGCGCAATTGCAGCAGAGCAATGCGACCAAGCTCGACGAGATGCGCCAGACCGTCGACGAGAAGCTGCAGAGCACGCTGGAAGCGCGCCTGGGCGAGAGCTTCAAGCAGGTGGCCGAACGGCTCGAGCAGGTCTACAAGGGCCTGGGCGAAATGCAGACCCTGGCGCAGGGGGTAGGCGACCTCAAGCACCTGCTGACCAACGTCAAGACGCGCGGCATGTTCGGCGAAGCGCAACTGGCCGCCTTGCTGGAACACGTGCTCTCGCCCGAGCAGTACGCGGTGCAGGTGGCGACCCGGCCCGACACGCGCAACGCGGTGGATTTCGCCATCAAGCTGCCCGGCCGCGGCGACGACGGCGTGCCGGTGTGGCTGCCGATCGATGCCAAGTTTCCGAACGAGGACTACGAGCGCCTGCTCGACGCGCAGCAGCGCGCCGATGCGGTGGCGGTCGAGATTGCCGCCAAGGCGCTGGAGGCGCGCATCCGGCTGGAGGCCAAGGGCATCAACGAGAAGTACGTCGAGCCGCCCTACACCACGGATTTCGCGATCCTGTTCCTGCCGACCGAGGGGCTGTACGCCGAAGTGCTGCGCCGCCCCGGCCTGATGGAAGGGCTGCAGCGCGACTACCGCGTCACCCTGGCCGGCCCGACCACCTTGCTGGCCATGCTCAATTCGCTGCAGATGGGCTTTCGCACGCTGGCGCTGGAAAAGCGCAGCAGCGAGGTGTGGCAGGTGCTGGGCGCGGTCAAGACCGAATTCGGCAAGTTCGGCGACGTGCTGGCACGCGTCAAGGAGCAGACGCAGACCGTGCTCAACACCTTGGACAAGGCGCAGACGCGCACCAACGTGCTGAACCGGCGCTTGCGCGGCGTCGAGGCGCTGCCCGAAGTGCAGGCGCAGACCTTGTTGCCGGGGCTGGAAGCCGACGACGACGGCGGGGCCTGAACGCACCGCGACCATGGGGATCAGCCAATGAAAAAGGGCCGAAGCGGCGACGCTTCGGCCCTTTGTGCTTGCGGCGCTCAGGCCGCCGCGTTCACAGCTTGTAGAAGCGCTTGACGGCGTCCCACGCGTCTTCGGGCGTGTCCACGTATTCGAACAGATGGATGTCGTCCGGCGAAATCACGCCTTCTTCCACCATGAAATCGAAGTCGATCAGGCGCTTCCAGTAGTCGGAGCCGAACAGCACGATCGGCACCTGCTTGGACTTGCGCGTCTGCACCAGCGTCACCACTTCGAACAGTTCGTCCAGCGTGCCGAAGCCGCCCGGGAAGGCCACCAGCGCCTTGGCACGCATCATGAAATGCATCTTGCGGATGGCGAAGTAGTGGAACTTGAAGCTCAGCGCCGGCGTGACGTACGGGTTGGCGGCTTCCTCCATCGGCAGGGCGATGGCCAGGCCGACGCTCAGGCCGCCGGCTTCGTAGGCGCCGCGGTTGGCCGCCTGCATGATGCCGGGGCCGCCGCCGGTGCAGACGAACAGCTTGTCCTGCGGCTCGCGCTCGGCGCTGTACTGGGCCACCAGCTTGCCGAAGGCGCGCGCCTGCTCGTAGTAGTGCGAGCCGCGCGCCAGCTTGCGCCAGCGCTCGGCGGCCTTGGCGTCGCCGGCGGCTTCGGCCTGGGCGATCAGGGCGCCGGATTCCTCCTGGCTGCGAAAGCGTGCGCTGCCGAACACGACCACCGTGTTCTCGATGCCGTGCTCGCGCATCTGGGTGTCGGGTTTCATCAGCTCCAGCTGCATGCGCAGGCCGCGCGTTTCGCGGCGCAGCAGGAATTCGGGGTCGGCAAAGGCCAGGCGCGAAGGGTCTGCGTCCAGCGGCAGGCCCTTGTCGGAATGGGCTTGCAGGGTGGCCCAGGCATCGGCCAGGCGCTTGTCGTGAAGGTCGTGTGTGTTCATGTGCGATCGGTCTGCGGGCGGGAGCGGGGCGGCGATTGTGCGCGTTTGCACACGCTACTGCAGAAACTTGCAGAAACCGGGCCACCCAAGTGAAAAGGGCTCCTTGCGGAGCCCTTTGCGTGATGCTTGCGTGAGGAAAGTCGCCTCAGACGCGCTTGCGGTATTCGCCGGTGCGCGTGTCGATTTCGATCTTGTCGCCTTGCGAGACGAACAGCGGCACCGGCACTTCGAAACCGGTGGCGATCTTGGCCGGCTTGAGCACCTTGCCCGAGGTGTCGCCCTTGACGGCGGGTTCGGTCCAGGTGACTTCGCGCTCGACGCTGGTGGGCAGTTCGACCGAGATGGCCTTGCCGTCGTAGAACACCACTTCGACGCCCATGCCGTCTTCCAGGTAGTTCAGCGCGTCGCCCATGTTTTCGGCTTCGACTTCGTACTGGTTGTACTCGGTGTCCATGCAGACGTACATCGGGTCGGCGAAGTAGGAGTAGGTGCACTCCTTCTTTTCCAGCACGATCTGGTCGATCTTGTCGTCGGCCTTGAACACCACTTCGGTATTGAAGTTGGCGATCAGGCTTTTCATCTTCATGCGCACGGTGGCGGAATTGCGGCCGCCGCGGCTGTATTCGGTCTTGAGGACCACCATCGGGTCCTTGCCGTGCATGATCACATTGCCGGCGCGGATTTCTTGAGCGATTTTCATGTTCAGGTCTCTGATGTGTGCCGCTCGGCCAATGCTGGAAGGCAGGGCGTGAGGCTGTGAGGCCCCTGCCAGACGTCACCAGATGTCCCGCGGCGGGTGTGGCGAGATGCCGGGAAGGCCGTTTTGGACCTGCCGGATTTCGCAAAGCCCCATATTTTAGCTTTTTTGGACGATGAAGCGCCGCAAGCGGGTCACGAGGTCGTCCTGTTCGCGCAATCGTGCGCGCGCCGCCAGGGTGTTTTCGCGCCATTCCGCCCGCACGGCCGGGGTCGGCAGCGTCAGCGCTTCATCGGTGATGCCGTTCCAGGCGCGGTGGAAACTGCGCAGCGAAGCCGGCGCGTCGAGCCAGTCGAGAAAGGCCTCCAGCTTGACGTGGTGGGCGTCGTCGTCCTGCGGGTAGATCTGCCAGACCAGCGGCGCGCCGGTCCACAACGCGCGCACCAGCGAATCCTCGCCGCGCACGAAATTCAGGTCGCAGGCCCACAACAGGCGGTCGAATTCGGCTTGCGGCAGGGCGGGCAGGCGCGTGACTTCGAGCGTGTCGACGCGCCGGGCGTCGCCGATCAGGCGCTGCACCTGGGCCGCGGCGCGGCCGGGCGTGACCAGCAATTGCGCCGCTTCGGCCGCCGGCGGTGGCGCCAGCACGCTGGCCAGCGCGGGCGGTTCGTAGCAGAACAGGCTGGCCAGCGTCTCGCCGTGCCAGGCGATGCCCTGGCTTTGCAGCCAGGCGGCGCGATCGAACTGCGCTTGTTCCTCGGCCAGCGTGCCCTCACGCAGCAGGCCGCCCGTGGCCGACGTGAAGCCGGGGTAGAAGAAGTGCTTGGTCAGGCCGGCGCCGGGCCCGCGGAACACCGGCGAGGGCAGGCCGTGCAGGCGTTCCACATAGGGCTCGGCCGAAAGGTATTCGAGGTTGATCCAGCGGCGCCGCAGGTCCGGCTCGGCCGGGTTGGCGGCAAAGTGGGCGATCAGTTCGGGCGCCGGATCGCAGCCGAAAGCCTCGATCAGCACATCGGGCGCGGGCGCGCGCAGCAGCGCGTCGGGCACCGTCTCGGTCCAATGGATCACCGTGACGCCGGGGTGGCCGTGCGGTGCCATCCAGTCCAGCGCGCTGGCGTCGTCGATCCACAGCCGCACGCTGTCGCCATCGGCCGCGAGGGCGCAGGCCAGGCGCCAGCAGACGCCGGCGTCGCCGTGGTTGTCGATGACCCTGCAGAAAATATCCCAGCGCATGGCGGGATACTAGGGCCTCATGTCCGAAACGCATTCCGATCAACTGCTGGCGCAGGTCGCCGCGCTGCCCTCCTTGCCGGGGGTGTACCGCTATTTCGATGCTGCCGACGGCGTGCTCTACGTGGGCAAGGCGCGCAACCTGAAGAAGCGCGTCGCCAACTACTTCCAGAAGAGCCACGGCGGCACGCGCATCGGCCACATGATCTCGAAGATCGTGCGGCTGGAAACCACGGTGGTGCGTTCCGAGGCCGAGGCGCTGCTGCTTGAGAACAACCTCATCAAGACGCTCAAGCCGAAGTACAACATCCTGTTCCGCGACGACAAGAGCTACCCCTACCTGAAGATCGCCGCGCACGCCTTCCCGCGCATGGCTTATTACCGCGGCTCGGTGGACCGCAAGCACCAGTACTTCGGGCCCTATCCCAGCGCGTGGGCGGTGAAGGAATCGATCCAGCTGCTGCAGAAGGTGTTTCGCCTGCGCACCTGCGAGGACACGGTCTACAGCAACCGCACGCGGCCCTGCCTGCTCTACCAGATCAAGCGCTGCAGCGGGCCCTGCGTGGGCCACATCTCGGCGGATGACTACGCGCGTGACGTGGCCAGCGCCGAGTCCTTCCTGCTGGGCGATGCGCCGGAGGTCTTGCGCCGGCTGGAGTCGCGCATGATGGCGCACGCCGAGAAGCTCGAGTTCGAGCAGGCGGCCGAATTGCGCAACCAGATCTCGGCGCTGTCGAGCGTGCTGCACCAGCAGTCGGTGGAAGTGACGTCGGACAAGGACGTCGACATCCTGGCGGTGCGCCTGCAGGGCGGCAAGGCCTGCGTCAACCTGGCGATGGTGCGGGGCGGGCGCCACCTGGGCGACCGTGCGTACTTTCCGGTGCATGTCGACGACGGCATCCAGATGGCCAGCGTCGAGGCGGCCAGCAGCGAAGAGGGTGAGCAACAGCAGGTGCTGGAAGCCTTCATCGCGCAGCACTACATCGACGTGCCGGTGCCCGCCACGCTGGTGCTGGGCGTGCAGATCGGGCGCGAGCTGATCGAGGCGGTGTCGGCGCAGGCCGGCCGGCGCATCACCGTGGTGTTCCAGCCGCGCGAGCAGCGCCGCGTGTGGCTCGAGATGGCGCAGAAGAACGCCGACATCCAGCTGGCGCGGCTCTTGGCCGAAGAAGGTTCGCAGCAGGCGCGCACGCGCGCGCTGGTCGATGCGCTGGAGATGGCGCCGGACGACCTGGACAACTTCCGGGTCGAGTGCTTCGACATCTCGCACACCGCGGGCGAGGCAACGCAGGCCTCGTGCGTGGTGTTCGAGCACCACGCCATGCAGAACCGCGAATACCGCCGCTACAACATCGACGGCATCACGCCGGGCGACGACTACGCCGCCATGCGCCAGGTGCTCACGCGCCGCTACGGCAAGCTGGCCGAGGCGATGGCGGCCGAGCAGGACGCGCCCACCGCCGGCGATGCATCGGGCGCCGACGCCAAGCCCGGCACCGTGGGTGCGCGCATGCCCGACCTGGTGCTGGTCGATGGCGGCAAGGGCCAGGTCTCGATGGCGCGCGAGGTGTTCTCGGCGCTGGGCCTGCCGCTGTCGCTCATCGTCGGCGTGGAAAAGGGCGAGGGCCGCAAGGTCGGGCTGGAAGAGCTGGTGTTTGCCGACGGCCGCGAAAAGGTCTACCTCGGGCGCGATTCGGCGGCGCTGATGCTGGTGGCGCAGATTCGCGACGAGGCACACCGCTTTGCCATCACCGGCATGCGCGCCCGGCGCGCCAAGGTGCGCATCGGCGGCAGCCAGCTCGAGGAAGTGCCGGGCATCGGCCCGAAGCGGCGCGCGCGCCTGCTGCAGCGCTTCGGCGGCATCCGCGGCGTGGCAGCGGCCAGCGTGGAAGACCTGGCTTCGGTCGATGGCATCGCGCTGGAGCTGGCCGAGGAAATCTATCGCGCATTGCACTGAATCAGCGCCGGCAACGGCGGCACGCATGACACAATCCCGCTCAATGTTCTGGACACTCCCCACCCTGATGACATGGACGCGCATCGTCGCGATCCCCTTGATCGTCGGCGTGTTCTACCTTCCGCTCGCCGAGCCGATGCGCAACCTGATCGCCACGGTCATGTTCATCGTGTTCGCCGCCACCGACTGGCTCGACGGCTTCCTGGCCCGGCGCCTGAACCAGACCTCGGCCTTCGGCGCCTTCCTCGATCCGGTGGCCGACAAGTTCCTGGTCTGCGCCTCGTTGCTGGTGCTGGTGCACCTGAACCGCACAGACGTCTTCGTCGCGCTGATCATCATCGGGCGCGAAATCGCCATCTCGGCGCTGCGCGAATGGATGGCGCAGATCGGCGCCGGCAAGAGCGTGGCGGTGCACATGGTGGGCAAGGTCAAGACCACCGTGCAGATGATCGCGATCCCCTTTCTGCTCTACAACGGCGTGCTGTTCGGGCGCATCGACACCGGCGTCTGGGGCCAGTGGCTGATCTGGCTGTCGGCGGTGCTGACGGTGTGGTCGATGGTGTATTACCTGCAAAAGGCGATCCCCGAGATCCGCGCCCGCACCCGATGACCGGCGAGCGCCGTGCCGCGCTGTGGCTGCAGGCCATGCCGGCCGTGTTCGTGCTGATCTGGAGCACCGGCTTCATCGTTGCCCGCTACGGCATGCCGTACGCGCCGCCCTTCAAGTTTCTCGCGCTGCGCTATGCGCTCTCGCTGCTGTGCTTCGGCCTCTGGATCGCATGGGCGCGCGTGCCGTGGCCACGGGAGCGCGTGCAGTGGTGGCATCTGGCCGTCACCGGCGTGCTGATGCAGGCGGGTTACCTCGGCGGTGTCTGGGCGGCCGTGCGGGTGGGCATGGGCTCGGGGCTGGTGGCGCTGCTGGTCGGCGTGCAACCGGTGCTCACGGCGGTCTGGCTGTCGGCGCACGGCGGCGCGGTGTCGCGCAAGCAATGGCTCGGCCTGCTGCTGGGCTTTGCCGGGCTGGTGCTGGTGGTGGCGCACAAGCTGGAGCAGGGCGGTGAGGTCACCGGCGTGAGCATGTCGCTGGCGGTGCTGGCGCTGTTCTCCATCACGGCCGGCACGCTGTATCAGAAGCGTTTCCTGGCGCCCTGCGACGTGCGCAGCGCGAGCTTCGTGCAGTTGGCGGCGGCGCTGGTGGTGAGCCTGCCCTTCGCGCTGATGGAATCCGACCCGGTGACCTGGAACCTCCATTCCGGCGCCGCCATGGCCTGGTCGGTGCTGGCGCTGACACTGGGCGGCAGCTCCCTGCTCTATCTGCTGATCCAGCGCGGCACCGCCACCGCGGTGACCAGCTTGCTGTATCTTGTGCCGCCTTGCACCGCCGTGATGGCATGGATTCTCTTTCGCGAGCCGATCAACCTGACGACCCTGCTGGGCATCGCACTGACGGCCGCCGGCGTGAGCCTGGTGGTGCACCAACAACGATCACCCAAGAGACTGGAGACACCATGAGCAAACACCGCATTGCCGTGATTGCCGGCGACGGCATCGGCAAGGAAACCATGCCCGAGGGGCTGCGCGCGATGGACGCGGCAGCGCGCAAGTTCGGCATCGAGCTGGCCTTCGACCATTTCGATTTCTCGAGCTGGGACTACTGCGAGAAGCACGGCCAGATGATGCCGGACGACTGGAAGGACCAGGTCGGCGGCCACGATGCGATTTACTTCGGCGCGGTCGGCTGGCCCGAGAAGATTGCCGACCACGTCTCGCTGTGGGGCTCGCTGCTCATGTTCCGGCGCGAGTTCGACCAGTACGTCAACCTGCGGCCCGCGCGGCTCATGCCCGGCATCATCGCGCCGGTGGTGCGGCGCGACGGCAGCCGCCGCGAGCCCGGCGAGATCGACATGTACATCGTGCGCGAGAACACCGAGGGCGAATATTCCAGCATCGGCGGGCGCATGTTCCCCGGCACCGCGCGCGAGATCGTGATGCAGGAGACCGTGATGTCGCGCGTGGGGGTCGATCGCGTGCTCAAGTTCGCTTTCGAACTGGCGCAGTCGCGCCCGAAGAAGCACCTCACCAGCGCCACCAAGTCGAACGGCATCGCCATCACCATGCCGTACTGGGACGAGCGCGTGGCCGAGATGGCGAAGCACTATCCGCAAGTGACGCTGGACAAGTTCCACATCGACATCCTCACCGCGCACTTCGTGCAGCGCCCCGACTTCTTCGACGTGGTGGTGGCCAGCAACCTGTTTGGCGACATCCTGTCCGACCTGGGGCCGGCGTGCACCGGCACCATCGGCATCGCGCCCAGCGCCAACCTCAATCCCGACCGCACCGCGCCCTCCCTGTTCGAACCGGTGCACGGTTCGGCGCCCGACATCGCGGGCAAGGGCATCGCCAACCCGATCGGCCAGATCTGGTGCGGCGCGATGATGCTCGAGTTCCTCGGCCACAAGGCCGCGCACGATGCCGTGCTGGGCGCGATCGAAGCCGTGCTGGCGCCCGAAAGCGGTGCACCGCGTACACCCGATATCGGCGGCAAGGCAAGCACTTCCGACCTCGGAAAAGCAATCGCTCAGGCGATTTGAAGAGGACTTCACGAATCCCCTTTAAAATCGCCTGATGCGCTGAGTCAACGGGCGTTCTGTCTTATTGACACCCCGTGGACCAGTGGTTTTAATCCTCGCTGGCAGTGCGCTGCCGACGCGCCAGTTTTCCACTCCTTCGACCTGCGACGCCCGGCGTCGCCATGCGGATGGCCGTGCGGCTGGCGATCACCCGATCAACCCATTCGACAAGGGACTCTTGTGAACAAGACCGAACTCATTGAGCACATCGCCAAGAACGCAGACATCTCGAAGGCTGCTGCGACCCGCGCTTTGGAATCCACCATCGGCGCGATTCGTACCACCCTGAAAAAGGGCAACTCCGTTTCGCTCGTCGGTTTCGGTACCTTCGCCGTTGGCAAGCGCGCTGCGCGCACCGGCCGCAATCCGCGCACCGGCGACGCGATTAAAATCAAGGCCGCGAAGATTCCGAAGTTCCGTCCCGGCAAGGCGCTCAAAGATGCGCTGAACTGAGCGTTGTTTCCAGGTGGGGTGCTTAGCTCAGCTGGTAGAGCGGCGCCCTTACAAGGCGTAGGTCGGGGGTTCGAACCCCTCAGCACCCACCAACCGAAACAAGCAAAGGCGAACGAATGTTCGCCTTTTTTGTTGATATGCACAGCGCGGCGTCCACCGCAGAGAGTGTTCAAGCATGTTTGATTTTTTCCGCAAGTACAACAAGTTCATGATGGTGCTGTTGTTCTTGCTGATCATTCCGTCCTTTGTCCTGTTCGGCGTCGAGCGCTATACGCAAGGCGACAGCAAGGGTGAAAAGGTCGCGCATGTCGACGGCCAGGACATCACCCGCCCGGAATGGGAAGCGCAGCATCGCAGCGAGGTCGATCGCATCCGCCAGCGCGCGCCGAACATCGACGCCGCCATGCTCGACTCCGACGCCGCCCGCTACGCCACGCTGGAGCGCATGGTGCGCGATCGCGTGCTGGCCGCCGCCGCCACCAAGGACAAGCTCAGCGTGACCGATGAGCACCTGGCGCGCCTGTTCGCCAGCGACCCCGCGCTCATCAACTTCCGCGACGCCAACGGCAAGTTCGACGCACAGCTCTTCGCGCGTGCCACCGGCCAGTCGCCCCAGCAATACGAGGCCGCGGTGCGCGGCGCCGTGGTCACGCAGCAGGTGCTCAACGGCGTGACCGACAGCGCCTTCGCGACGCCGGCCGAAACCGCCGCCACGCTCGACGCCTTCCATGCGCAACGCGAGATCCAGGTGGCCCGCTTCGACCCGGCCACCTTTGCCGCCAAGGTGAACGTGAGCGACGCCGACCTCGACACCTACTACAAGGCGCACGTGGCGCAGTTCCAGGCGCCCGAGCAGGCCGACATCCAGTACCTGGTGCTCGACCTGGAGGCCGCCAAGAAGCGCGTGGTGCTCAACGATGCGGACGTGAAGACCTACTACGACCAGAACCAGGCGCGCTACGGCAGCAAGGAAGAACGCCGCGCCGGCCACATCCTGATCGCCGCCGCCGCCGATGCGCCGGCGGCCGACAAGGCCAAGGCGAAAGCCAAGGCCGAGGAACTGCTCGCCGAGCTGAAGAAGAACCCGGCTGCCTTTGCCGACCTGGCCCGCAAGAATTCGCAGGACCCGGGCTCGGCCGAGAAGGGCGGCGACCTGGATTTCGTGACGCGCGGCGCGATGGTCAAGCCCTTTGAAGACGCCCTGTTCGCGCTCAAGAAGGGCGAGATCAGCGACGTGGTGGAAACCGAGTTCGGCTACCACATCATCCGGCTCGAGGACATCAAGCCGGCGGTGGTGCAGCCTTTCGACCAGGTGCGCACGGCCATCGAGGGTGAACTGCGCTCGCAGCAGGCGGTGCAGGAATTCGCCAAGGCCGCCGAAGAGTTCAGTGACATCGTCTACCAGCAGGCCGACAGCCTGCAGCCGGCCGCCGACAAGCTCAAGCTGACGGTGCAGACCGCGCAAGGCGTGCTGCGCCAGCCCCCGGCCGATGCCAAGGGCGTGCTGACCAACCGCAATTTCGTCGCCGCGCTGTTCGCGCCCGATTCGGTCGAGCGCAAGCACAACACCGAAGCCGTCGAAGTCGGCACCAACGAACTGGCCGCCGGCCGCGTCGTCAAGTACTCGCCCGCGCGCACCCAGCCGCTGGAAGAGGTGAAGGACAAGGTGCGCGCCGAACTCATCGCCGAGCGCGCCGCCGAACTCGCCCGCAAGGAAGGCGAGGGCAAGCTGGCCGCCTGGAAGGCCGACGCCAAGGGCGCCGCCCTGGCCGCGCCGGTCACCGTCTCGCGCCAGGCCGCGCAGTCGCTGCCGCCGCCGGTAGTGGCCGCCGCGCTGCGCGCCGATACGGCGCAACTGCCGGCCTGGATGGGCGTCGACCTCGGCACCCAGGGCTACGCGGTGGTGAAGGTGAACAAGGCCGTGCCGCGCGATCCGCCGGCCCCCGAGATGGCCAAGGCCGAGTCGAGCCAGCTGATCCAGGTGGTTGCCGGAGCGGAGCAGATGGCCTACTACGAGCTGCTCAAGCAGCGCTACAAGGCCGAGATCACGGTGGCGCGCCCACAAGAAATTGCCATCGCGCCTCAACGCTAGCATTTTCACGCTACAATCCGGGGCTCTACGGTGGCTGTAGCTCAGCTGGTAGAGTCCCAGATTGTGATTCTGGTCGTCGTGGGTTCGAGTCCCATCAGCCACCCCAAGATACCCAAATGAAATCAAGGCCCCTCGGGGCCTTGATTGCTTTGTGGGCCGCCTCGGCGCGCCGCGCCGGGCACGCAGGCCCTACAACTGCCGCGAGATCAGGTCGCGCTGCACCTCGCTGGTGCCGCCGAACACGCGCGCGATGCGGTAGTCGGTGAAGGCGCGGGCGATCGGGTACTCCAGCATGTAGCCGTAGCCGCCGTGCAGCTGCACCATCTCGTCGATGCACTTCCACAGCGTCTCCGTGGCGAACAGCTTCGCGATGGCCGCCTCCTGCACCGACAGGCGCCGCTTCAGGCTCTGGCCGATGTAGTGGTCGACCAGCGTGCGCACCGCGACCGCCTGCGCCTTCACGTCGGCCAGCTTGAACTTGGTGTTCTGGAAATCCCAGACCGTCCCGCCGAAGGCCTTGCGCTCCTTGACGTAGTCGAGCGTGATCTCCAGCAGGCGCTCCAGCTTGGCGGCGGTGTAGGCGGCGATCAGCAGGCGCTCCTGCGCCAGCTCCTGCATCAGGCAGACGAAGCCCTTGTTCTCTTCGTGCAGCAGGTTGCTCACCGGCACGCGCACCTCGTCGAAGAACAGTTCGGCCGTGTCGGCGGCGGGCTGGCCGACCTTGTCGAGCTTGCGCCCGCGCCGAAAGCCCGGGCGGTCGGTCTCGACCATGATCAGGCTCACGCCCTTGGCGCCGGCGTTCGGGTCGGTCTTGCAGGCCACCAGCACCATGTCGCAGTTCAGGCCGTTGGTGATGAAGGTCTTGCTGCCGTTGATGACGTACTCGTCGCCTTCGCGCACGGCGGTGGTGCGGATCGACTTGAGGTCCGATCCCGTGCCCGGCTCGGTCATGGCAATGGCCATGATGGTCTCGCCGCGGCAGATGCCGGGCAGCCAGCGCTGCTTTTGTTCCTCGGTGCCGAAGCGCACGATGTAGGGCGCCGTGATGTCCGAGTGCACCGACAGGCCCAGGCCCGACACACCCGTGGCGTGCAGTTCCTCGGCCACCACGCAGGCATGGCCGAAGTCGCCGCCGCCGCCGCCGTACTCGACCGGCACCGTGACGCACAACAGGCCCTCGCGCCCGGCCTTGAGCCAGGTCTCGCGGTCGGTGCGCCCGTCGGCGTCCCACTGCGCCTGCTTCGGCAGGCATTCGCGTTCGAAGAAGCGGCGCGCGCTGGTGCGCAGCATTTCATGGTCTTCACGGTAGACGGTACGTTGGACTTGCATGGGAAACACCTTGTGGGGGCAGGAATTGAAAAGTCGGACGCTCGACGGTGCGGCGCAGGCTCAGCGGGAGCCGGCCGAGCGCACCTTGTCGATGGCATCCTGGCGCGCCTGCAGTTCGCGCCAGAGCATCTTCCCGGTGCCGGTCTTGGGCAGCGCGTCGACGAACTCGACGATGCGCGGCACCTTGTAGGCCGACATGCGGGTGCGCGCCCATTCGGTGATGGCGGCGGGCTCGAGTGCGTCGTGCGCGCCGGGCTTGCGCACCACGACCGCCTTGACCGTCTCGCCGCGGTGCGGGTCGAAGGCCGAGATCACGCAGGCCTCCAGCACTGCCGGGTGACCGTACAGGATCGATTCGATCTCGGCCGGCCATACCTTGAGGCCGGCGGCGTTGATCATCCGCTTGAGCCGGTCCGTGATGTAGAAGTAGCCGTCCTCGTCGTGGTAGCCGATGTCGCCGGTGCGCAGGAAGCGCACCCCATCGAGCGCGAGGAAGGCCTCGGCCGTGGCCGCCGGCTTGTTCCAGTACCCCGCGAACACGGTGGGACCGTGCACCACGATCTCGCCCGGCACGCCGGGGCCGAGTTCGGCGCCTGTGTCCGGATCGACCACACGCGCGTCGCAGTTGATGTGCGGCACCCCGGCGCACTGGCGCCGCGCGGCCTGCGGCGGATTGACGTGCGATGCGCCCGTGCACTCGGTCATGCCGTAGCTCTCGATGAACGACAGGCCCAGGCGCTGCTCGACCCGGCGCACCAGCGCCTCGGGCATCGCCGTTGCACCGCCGTAGATGCGCTTGAGCGAGGTGAGCTCGCGCACCTCGATGTCGGGCCGGCTGAACACCTCGACCAGCATCGGCGTGACGGCGCCCCAGGCGGCAATACCCAACTGCTCGATCGACGCCAGCGCGGCGGCCGCGTCCCAGCGTGCCAGCAATGCCACGGTGCGCCCGACCCGCACGCCCAGGTTCATCATGTTCATGCCGGCGAGGTGGCTGATCGGCAGCACCACCAGCTCGCTGTCCTGCGCCGTCTCCGACAGCCAGGCCACGCGGTGCTCCAACGCATGCGCCAGGTTGCGATGGCTCAGCATCGCGCCCTTGGGCTTGCCGGTGGTGCCGGAGGTGTAGGCGATCACGGCCAGATCCTCGCCGCCGCCCTGCAGCGGCGAAGGCGTCCGGCCCGCTTGCAGCGCGGCGCAGAAGCCGTGCAGCGCGGGCTGCGCCGCCAGCGGGCGTGGCGCCTCGCGCACGAAGTCAGGAATCTCGAGGAAGGGGGCGTCCCGCGCGCTGCCGGCGAAATCGCCCACCGCGCCGACCACGCAGCCGTCGAGCCGGCCGTCGTCCAGCAGCGGCTGGGCGCGCGCGAGCATGTCCTGCGTGGTGACGAGCACCCGGCCCCCGGAATCGGCGGCGTAGTAGGCGATCTCGTCGGCCGTACTCATCGGGTTCATCGCGACCACCACCGCGCCGCAGCGCAATGCGGCGTAGTACGTCATGACGAACTGCGGGCAGTTCTGCATCAGCAGCAGCACGCGGTCACCGCGCTGCACGCCCAGCGCGTGCTGCAGGTAGCCGGCGAGGGCTTGTGCGCCGTCGTGCAGCTCGCGGTAGCTGATGTGCCGGCCGTAGAACCACAGGGCCGTGCGCTGCGGTGCATCGGCCGCGTGCCGGGCCAGGTGGCTGAACAGATGGCGATCGGGCACCGCCAGCGTGTGCGGCACGCCGGGCGGCCAGTGGGCATGGTGTCGGGTCAGGCGAGGCACGTGGATTTTCCTTGCGTCGTCATTCCGCCTGGATGCCGGCAACCTCGATGTAGCGCTTCCACTTCGCCTGGTCCTGCACGATCGCGGCCGCCAGTTCGGCGGGGCCGCCCGGCATCGGCGTGGTGCCGCGCTGCGCGAAGTGCGCCTTGGCCTCGGGCGTGTCGACGAATTCCAGCGCGAGCTTCGAGAGCTTGTCGACCACCGGCTTGGGCGTGCCGGCCGGCGCGAACACGGCGACCCAGCTGATCAGCGTCGCGTCGCCTGCGCCGGCCTCGGCCAGCGTCGGCGCATCGGGCAAGGCCGGCAGGCGCGACGGGCTCGACACGGCAAGCACGCGCAGCTTGTCGGCCTGGACAAAGGGCACCGCGGCCGAGACCTCGATGATGCTGTAGTCAAGCACGCCGCCGATCAGGTCGGGCAGCAGGTTGCTCATCGCCTTGTAGGGCACGTCGACCGTGTCGACCTTGGCCAGCGCGTTGATGGCGCCCAGCATCGTGCGGTAGCCAGCACTGCTGGTGCCGAAGTTCAGCTTGCCCGGCCTGGCGCGCGCGGCGGCCATCAGCTGGTCCAGCGTGCGGTACGGCGACGAGGCCGGCACGACCACCGCCACCGGCAGCGCATTCAGCCGCGCGATGGGGGCGAAGTCGCGCGTCGGCGAATAGGGCAGGTTCTTGAACAGGAAGGGGTTCGCCGCCATCGAGCTGGACGCGCCCAGCAACAGCGTGTAGCCGTCCGGCGCCGCCTTGGCCACGTAGTCGCAGGCGATGATGGTGTTGGCGCCGGGCTTGTTTTCGACGAAGAAGCTCTGCCCGGTCTTCTGGCTGAGGTAGTTGGCCAGCAGGCGCGTGAGGTCGTCCACGCCGGTGCCGGGGCTGGTGATCGAGACGATGCGCACCGGCCTGGCCGGATAGGTCTGCGCTGCGGCCGTGCCCTGCAGCAGGGCCAGGGCGAATACGGTGGCGAACAGCGCGCGTGTGCGCCGGCTTGCGAAGGCGAATGGCTTCATGTCTTGTCTCCGTCGATGGGGTGGGCCCCTGGTCGCGGCGGCCCGCCGAGGGCCACCGCGCTGCGGCGCAGGGTCGCCGTGGCGGCTCAGAAGCCGCCGCGTCCGCCGCCGCAGATCAGCGTCTGGCCGGTCACGTAGTTCGACTCGGGGATGCAGAACATGTAGACCGAGCCGGCCGCCTCTTCCGCGGTGCCGGGGCGACCCAGCGGGATGTCGCGCTTGGCCTGTTCGATGCGGTCCGGATGCACGCCGACCTTGACCTCGCGGCCCTCGACGTTCACCGTCTTCTCCTCGGTCGTGGGCTGCGTCAGGCGCGTCTCGATGAAGCCGAAGGCCACGCAGTTGACGTTGACCTTCATGCGGCCCCATTCGCGCGCCAGCGTCTTGGTCATGCCCACCACGCCGGCCTTGGCGGCCGCATAGTTGATCTGGCCGGCGTTGCCCTGGGTACCCGAGATCGACGAGATGTTGACCACCTTGCGGAACACTTCCTTGCCGGCGGCCGCCTCCGCTTTGCTCACCTCGCGGAAGTGGGGTTGCGCCGCGCGCAGGATCTGGAACGGGGCCTTGAGGTGGCAGTCGATGATCGCGTCCCACTGTTCGTCGCTCATCTTCTGCACCACGTTGTCCCAGGTGTAGCCGGCGTTGTTGACGATGATGTCGAGCGCGCCGAACTTGTCGAGCGCGGTCTTGACGAAGCCCTCGGCAAAGCCGGGCGCGGTGATGCTCATGGCGAAGGGCACGGCCGAGCCGCCGGCTTCGCGGATCTCCTCGACCACCTCCTGCGCCGGAGCGGCGTCGAGGTCGTTGACGACGACGCGAGCGCCTTCGCGGGCGAGCTTGAGTGCGATCTCGCGGCCGATGCCGCGGCCTGCGCCGGTGACGATGGCAACCTTGCCTTCGAGTTTTCTGGCCATGAATGTCTCCTTTGAACGGGGTTGGAAAGGGTGTGGAAAAGAGGGATCAGTTCTTGCCGTACAGCGTCACCACGCAGGCACCGCCCAGGCCCAGGTTGTGCTGCAGCGCGAGTTGCACACCGTCGACCTGGCGCTTGTCCGCGGTGCCGCGCAGCTGGTTGGTCAACTCGTAGCACTGGGCCAGGCCCGTGGCGCCGAGCGGGTGGCCCTTGGACAGCAGGCCGCCCGAAGGGTTGGTGACGACCTGGCCGCCGTAGGTGTTGTCGCCGTCCATCACGAACCGTTCGGCGCCGCCGACCGGGCAGAAGCCCAGGGCTTCGTAGCTGAGCAGTTCGTTGTGCGCGAAGCAGTCGTGCAGTTCGGCCACGCGGATGTCTTCCGGGGCGACGCCGGCCTTTTCGTAGACCTGGTTGGCGGCGGCCTGCGCCATGTGAAAGCCCGCGTAGCTGATGAGCGATGGGGGATCGAAGGAAGCCACCGGGTCGGTGGTCATCGCCTGCGCCAGGATCTGCACGTCGCCGCGCAGGCCGTGCTTCCTGGCGAAGCGCTCCGACACGATCAGCGCCGCGGCCGCGCCGCAGGTCGGCGGGCAGGCCATCAGGCGGGTCATCACGCCGGGCCACATCACCTTGTCGTTCATCACGTCCTCGGTGCTGAGGACGTTCCTGAACAGCGCCAGCGGGTTGTTGGCGGCGTGCCGGCTGGCCTTGGCGCGGATGGCGGCGAAGGTCTCCATCTTCGTGCCGTAGCGCTGCATGTGCTCGCGGCCGGCGCCGCCGAAGGTACGCAGCGCCTGGGGAATGTCGGCCACGTCGGCCGTCAGCTCTTCCAGCACGGGGCGAAAGCGCGCGCGGGTCACGGGCCGGTCGTCCCAGTGCGACTTGAGGGCGCCGGCCTGCATCTGCTCGAAACCCAGGGCCAGCACGCAGTCGGCATCGCCCAGCGCAACGGCCTGGCGCGCCAGGTACAGCGCGGTCGATCCGGTCGAGCAGTTGTTGTTGACGTTGACGATCGGGATGCCGGTCAGGCCGACCTCGTAAAGGGCCGTCTGGCCGCAGGTCGAATCGCCGTAGACGTAGCCGACGTAGGCCTGCTGCACCAGCTCATAGCCGATGCCGGCATCGGCCAGCGCGCGGCGCACCGCGTCGGCGCCCATGTCGGTGTAGCTCGGGCTGGCGCCGGGCTTCGAGAAGGGAATCATGCCGACGCCGCCGACCAGTACTTTTTCGCTCATGGGTATCTCCGTTGCTTTGGGGGTTGGACTGTTGCGGCGGGCGGGGCCACGTCGCTGCCAGGTCATCTTCGCCAACGGGGCGCGCGCTTTCACTAGCCGCAATGGCGAGTGCGGAGGAGGAATCGGGAACGGGGCGGGGCGGCACTACCCAATCCGGATAGGTGGCTCGGCGCATTCCCTCTGGCCTACTCCGGTCATCGATCAGATGGAGATGACATGAAGGCACTGGTGGCAGTCAAGCGCGTCCTGGACGCCAACGTGAAGGCGCAGGTCAAGGCGGATGGCACAGGCATCGAACTGTCCAGCGCGAAGATGAGCATGAATCCCTTCGACGAGATCGCCGTCGAAGAAGCGGTCCGCCTGAAGGAAAAGGGCGTGGTCACCGAAGTGATCGCCGTCTCCTGCGGCGACACCAAGTGCCAGGAGACGCTGCGCACCGCCATGGCCATCGGCGCCGACCGCGGCATCCTGGTGGAGACC